>FWWL01001842.1_pt1 | contig 47788 bp, 64 predicted proteins | sample 2228331 | NCBI WGS metagenome assembly FWWL01 (sample SAMEA103939775, study PRJEB20133) | metagenome | reverse complement strand
AAAACTTGCACGTTCGTTGTTCAGTTTTCAAGGAACAATCTTGCTGTCTTCCGGCGAGAACCTTCCGAACAGCGACTTTATTAAGGTACCACATTTGCCTATTCCATTGCAACTACTTTTTTCAAAGTATTCTTTAAGTATCAGCAGTTGAGCGGACAAGCTTTTTTGTGGCGAAGACTAATTTATCATATCTTTGCATAAGAAGTCAAGCATAATTAATAAATTCTTTTTAATCGATATTTAAACGCACATTTATTGTGTTCTGGCATTACGGCCCCGCACGTATTTGGACAATTCCTTAGGGGATGCAAGCCTCGCATACATTCTGAATATGACTTTGTATCTCTGCTCGATCGCACTCTTCACTTCTTGATCAATACGTGTATCTTTCAGATCGAAGAGCATCTCATCCAACTCTTTGCGAAGCACGTAATCCAGCTCTTTGCATTCTCTTTGATTAAATAAAAATCCTAACATCCGGCTAACAAGCCCCCTTGGCCGGCAGTGAATGACTTGCTCGAATCTGCCGCTTTACTGTTATGCACAGAAAATGGCAATTTTATGAATCAGACGTTCACTTTTTTTCAAAGTCCCATAACCCAAGGTGTAATCGTACTTTCAATAATGGCAGCGACCAATAGACTAACAACAAGCCCCAAACATAAAGCAGGCGTTATGCGCATAAATTGCAACACTTCAGCTTTGCTTGCAGCACGTCCTCTCGGACTTAGAATGCTTAACAGTCCTTTGAACAAGATGGCCCCAAAGCGAATTCCGAATGCGGATGCGATGACAATGGCAGGAATTTCTATGATGCCGTGAGGCAATATACCTTTCAACATCAATCCAAGCTGCTCGCTTTGAACTTGACTCTCAGCCAAATACCCTAGAATCATCCCGTTAATAACAAGAAAGAACACAGGTATAAAGGCGAAAAGCGCTCCTGCGAATACCATCAGAATGCTTTTGAAGGTATTGTTCAGAAAGATCACCCCAAACAAATAAAGCTTCGTATTAGGTTTGTCCTCAATCATACGCGCGAGCTCCCTCAACCCGTCAATCTGACTTTGAATAAAAGCATCGAAACTCTCCGAATAACCGTAACCAAGCACGATCCCGACTAGGAAGATCAAAGAGGAAGCAATCCAATACTTATTCATGACTATCGTCATATATCGATACAACAATTGAAATTTAAACATCTGCATAACCTCCTTCTGTCCAATTAAACAAGCATGAAGTTTGTGGTACGAGCATATAAATGCTTTAAATCAGCATAAACAAGCTGTGTGCTCAGATGCATTCTGAGGCTCAAGCGGTGAAGGAGGATATAAAGATCGTGAACTTCTTTTATGTTATTAACGGTAGAAAGATCAAGCAGGTATTCATTATGTGTATTGCCGTATTGTTCGCGGCCGGGGTGCTATACTCCGAGAAGGACAATATCACAGTGTTCTCGCAGGGCGAACCTTCCGCTATTTATAGCGTCGAGACAGACAAGAAGGTGCTCGCTCTGACGTTCGACATCAGCTGGGGAGACAAACGCACAGAACCGATTCTGAAAATTTTGCAAGAACAAGGCGTCAAGAATGCTACCTTTTTCTTATCCTCTCCATGGAGCCAGACCCACCAAGAGATTGTAAAGAAAATTATAGACGCTGGCTACGAAATTGGAAGCCATGGGCACAAACATGTGAATTACAGCGGGTTGAATGATGAGGAAATCCGGACACAGATCGAGACCGCTCATCAGATTCTAAGCGATATTACCGGTAAAGCACCAAACCTGATTCGCCTACCCAACGGAGATTTTGACAAACGTGTCCTTCAGATCGCAAATGAGATGAACTACAAAGTTATTCAATGGGATACGGATTCGCTGGATTGGATGAATAAGGGAACAGACAACATCATTAATCGAGTTGTGACCAAAGCTCACCCTGGTGATATCGTACTCTTACATGCGAGCGATTCAGTCAAACAAACTCATGAAGCACTACCCGCCATTATCAGCGACCTCCGCGGCAAAGGCTTTGAATTTGTTAATGTAAGTCAATTGATTCAACAGACTAGTGTTACACAAAAAGAAGCCGAGAAATCGACGATGCAGCATTCCAAATAGATCCATCTGAACAAAAAGAGCTAATGCGTTAGCTCTTTTTTGTTTCTAGAATTTTATGAAGCTGCATAATTTGCCATGCATTACACACCAAGAGCGGGACAATCATAAAGATAGCGTAAGAACTCCCTGTCTCATCCAAGCTGAATGCCGGAACAGCCTCAAGAATCGTAACTGCGCTCATAAAGAATAATGTTGGGATAAAGGCAGAGTTATTCGTTTGTTTCACTTTCCAGTAGGCTATCCCTACAGATACAATCAGAATGAAAAGCGGTATGATGCAAAAGGAAAGCAAGGTACGATCGGTGCCTTCATAATTACTGTATCTGATATAAGCCAAATCGACAATTGCAATTAGTACAAATAAGCCCTGCAAAATAGTCCAGTAAATCATTTTACGGCGAAAAAATCCAAGTGCAATAAAACGAACGGTCAAGTATGCGAAAAAGCCCATCTGACTTAATACACTAATCATGCTTGCCCCAAAAATCATAAAAATCCACTCGTAGGCGCCAACAGACACGCCAAGAAATACAAAATTCTCATCATAACCTTTTATCAAGGCTCCTGTTAACATTCCTGCTACCGTTCCAATTAATAATGTAGTCCAGAACAAATAGCCCCATTTCCTAAGCGTCAATTTGGTCCCCTCCGTACTTTCTGCAAATATCCAAGTGCCTAATCTCGATTGTACCAAGCCATCCAACAAAAAGCCAATACCCGGCGGGATATTTGATCACGCTAAACAAATACTAAAGGAAAATGATCTGTGAAGGGAGCAATCTGAATCATGAATGCAAAATGCATACGTTGGATTCCCGTCCTTCTTCTTCCTTTGTTAGCTTCTTGCGGAAGCGGATCGGGTCAAGCCAGCTCACAAAACAGCGCCGGGGGCTACAAGGAAACCAAATCCATGGTGCTTGATATCCTTAAAACTGAGGAAGGTAAGAAGGCTATTATGGAGGCTTCATTAAGTGAATCGAATTCGCAAATGAAGCTGCTCTCCACGGATACTGGGCAACAAGTCCAATTGGCTGTAAAGGATATATTGACCGCTCAAGATACGGACGTAGTCATTCGAAAAATAATGGCGGATCCGAAATTTGCGGGGGATTTCGCTAAAGCGATCCAGAAACAGAACAAACAGCTGCAAAAAGACCTGATGAAGGATCCGGAATATCAGAAGCAAATGATGGATTTGATGAAAAACCAGGAATTTGAAAAGCTCGTGATGGAGGTCATGAAATCAACGCCTTATCGCGCTCAGACGATGACCGTTATGCAAGATGCGTTCCAGAGCCCTCTTGTCAAAGCACAGATGCTCGAATTGTTGCAGAAAGTTGTACAAGAACAAGCTAACCCGACCGAAAAAAAGGAAAAGGACGGTAAAGAGCAGGGCAAGAAAGATGAACAAGGTAAGGAACAGGATAAAGAAGCAAGTAAGTGACAGGGAAAAGAAAAGGATTGGATCTGTGCCCTTACAGGCAGTATCCAATCCTTTTATTGTCCTCTTACACTCGATTGATTAGCTCTTCAGCTACACTGAGGTATATCTGACCAGCAGCCGAATCTGCTTTATATACAGAAGGAGAATAATCCGGTTCCGAAGGATGGTTATCCGGCGCACCCAGCGGAATTTGTGCCAGCAGCTTGGTGTGCAGCTCTTCAGCTAACTTCCCGCCGCCGCCGCGTCCGAACACGTAGTCCTTATCGCCGCATTTGCTGCATTCATAATAGGCCATATTCTCCACAACACCAAGAATTTCATGATTGGTATGAACAGCCATAGCTCCTGCTCGCGCTGCAACAAACGCTGCTGTAGCATGCGGGGTAGTTACGATGATTTCTTTGCTCTGCGGGATCATCTGATGCACATCCAGAGCAATATCTCCTGTACCAGGGGGAAGATCCAACAACAAATAGTCTAGATCGCCCCAATTGACTTCATTGAAGAAATTTTTGAGCATTTTGCCTAACATAGGACCGCGCCATATAATCGGAGCATTATCTTCGACGAAGAATCCCATCGATATGACTTTTACCCCATGTCGTTCTACAGGTATGATCAGGTCATTCACTAGCTGCGGCCGATCCTCTATCCCCATCATATCCGGAATGCTGAAGCCATATATATCTGCATCCATGATGCCTACTCTTTTGCCCAGCCTTGCAAGTGCAACCGCCAAGTTCACAGTTACTGTAGACTTACCCACTCCACCCTTGCCGCTTGCGATTGCTATAAAGTTAACGTCGGACTCGGGCCCTAACAAACCTTTACTAGTTGACGGTGCATGAGGATGCTGAACTTGTGGCTGAGCCGGGTTTCCAGATGAGGCAGCATTGCGCTTAGCTACTTCATTCCGTTCGAAATCACTTATCGCTCGAATTCTGACGTGTACTTCCTCGACACCCTTCGATTGAAGCGCCTGAACCGCTTGCTCCTTCAACGTTGCCGCATAGTCCTCGCCTTCCTTGGAGGCAATGAGGCTCACGGAGACACTGTTCTCTTTGATCATAATATCCCGCACGAACTGTAAGGAAACTAAAGACTGTTTGTATTCCACATCCTGCAAGAAGCTTAATGCCTCTAATACTTGCTCTCTCGAAATCATGGCGTCCCCCGGTATGATAAAGATAGTATATTTGTACTCATCTCTGTATTATATCATACGTTCTGCCTTCTCCAAATTACTTTCCTTCGGGGCCCTCTGCGGAGAATTTCAGCACACCCCTATAGATGGAATCCGCCACTTTTCGCTGATACTGATCATTACCCATTTGCTTGGCCTCTCCGGGGTTCGATAAGAATCCAACTTCCACAAGAACGGCTGGGATCGTTAATGCTTTCAAAAGGTATACGGTATCTGCAGGCTTCGGCACACGATCCGTGTTGTTCAAGTTTCGCTTGAGTTCTTCCTGAATGGATTTCGCCAGTTTGAGATTTTGATCGTTTGTTGCGGAATAAAAGGTTTGCGCTCCTGACCATTTAGCGGACGGAAAGCTGTTCAAGTGAATGCTCACTAGTAAATCAGCTTTTTGTTTCTCAATGAGTTCGGCTCGTTTCAGAAGATCCTCTGTCTTGCGCTTGCTGTAGCCTCTCGTTCCTTGCTCTGCCAAATCTTTGTCTTCTTCCCGCGTCATGATGACAATAGCGCCGGATTGCTGCAGATAGTCCCTTAAATACAGAGCAATGGACAAGGTTACTTCTTTCTCGATGAGCCCCTCTTTACTTACCGCTCCTCCATCCGGGCCGCCGTGTCCTGCATCAATGGCAATGACTTTACCGGATAAAGGCAACGTCCAATGAGACCAGGTTCTAGTGGCTGGCAGTTCATAAGTAAATAGGAAAATCATAAGCATCACCATTGCAGCCATCATTGCAAGCTTAAACCATCCGTGACCATTCACCCAAAATACAATTCTTGCTCTCGGTCGTCTCATAACAAAAATCCACCCCAGTTCCCCTAGACTGATACTCCAATCTATATGGGACAGGGTGGACAAATATGCTATTGATTCGAACTGCTTGGGACCAAGCTTTCGTTCATTCCTTCAATTAATACTTTCGCAACCTCAGGGCGAGTGAATTCGGCAGGAGGGCAAATTCCATCCCGGAGCAGTGAACGTACCTTTGTACCAGATAAATGCAAATGATGGGTCTTGTCGTGCGGGCAAGTCTTAGATGTGGCCATGTTCCCGCATTTGGTGCAGAAGAAGCTGTGCTCGAAGAATAAAGGAGTTATCCCTAGCTCGTCAGGGGTAAAGTTCTTGAAAATTTCCTGCGCCTCATAAGTTCCGTAATAATCGCCAACACCAGCGTGATCCCGTCCCACGATAAAATGAGTGCAACCGTAGTTTTTGCGTACCATAGCGTGAAAAATGGCTTCTCTTGGTCCTGCATAACGCATGGCCGCCGGGAATACTCCCAAGAAAACACGTTGTTTAGGATAGTAGTGCTCTAGAAGAACCAAATAGCTCTCCATTCTGACATCTGCTGATATATCATCCGACTTGGTTTCACCTACAAGCGGATTAAGGAATAAAGCATCAACAATTTCTAACGCTGTTTTCTGAATATATTCATGTGCGCGATGAACAGGGTTACGGGTCTGAAATCCAACAACCGTCTTCCACCCATTCTGGGAAAATCGTTTACGTGTCTCTGCTGGATCAAAATAATATTCTTGAAATTTGCTCGGCTGTGGACGATTCAAAACTTGCACAGGTCCGCCCAACTGGTACGGAGAGCGTTCAAATAGCTTCTGGACCCCTGGATGCTCGGGATCGTCGGTCTTGAATACTTTTACCGCTTCCTCCCGTTGATCTACCTTATAGATGCTTCTAACGTCCTGAATGGCATACACAACGCCGTCTTCCCCAACAAGCGCAACTTGCTCCCCTACTGTTAGCTGTCCAGCAAGTTCTTCATCAATAGGCAGTGTGATCGGAATACTCCATACTGTTCCATCCGCCAATCTCATACGACTCACAACGGAGCGGTAATCAGCCTCTTCCAGAAATCCGATTAACGGAGAAAATGCTCCAATTGCAATAAGGTCAAGATCGGAGATCGTCCATGTATTGATTTTGATTTGACGTAATGAGCTTGCTTGTTCTAATAACGCTTGACGCCGATCCTCACTGACTAGTCTATTTATCAAAGTTCCGCCGTGCGGCTTAATGGTTTCAGACATTTGAATTAACCCTCCTTATTTATGCAGTCCGCATTCCGTTTTGTCATTGCCTGCCCATCGTCCTGCTCTTGGATCTTCACCAGGAAGTACCTGACGCGTGCATTTCTCACAACCAATACTCGGATAATAATTGTCATGTAAAGGATTATAAGTGACATTATGTTGGCGAATATAATTCCATACGTCTTCTGAGGTCCAACTAGCCAACGGATTAAATTTCACTAGTCCGAACTTCGTATCGTACTCAACTTTTTTGGCATTTGCCCGGGTTGGGGCCTGGTCTCTGCGAATTCCTGTTATCCAAGCCTCGAATTGGCTAAGAATATCAGTAAGCGGTTCAACCTTTCTAATATTGCAGCAGCCATTCGGGTTCGACTTCCACATTTCCTCGCCATGCAAGGCCGACTGCTCCTCTAAGGTCAGCTTTGGTTTAACCTGGATAAAATCGATGTTGTATTCTTCGGCAAGCTTGTCACGGGTATCATAGGTTTCTTGGAAATGCAGATCGGTATCTAGGTAAAATATCTTTGTGCCGGGTCTCGTCTTGTGAATCATATCAATAATAACTACGTCTTCAGCTCCGAAGCTGCAGGCGAATGTAATATTAGGAAAGGTGTCTACCGCCCATGCGATAAGAGCTTCTGGGGAGTCGTTTTCGTACTGCTCGGCAGCTTGCTGGATCAATTGTTCTTTTTCAAATAAATTCATATTAATTAATATCCTCCTTATAATGATTTCCGTCTAATCCCCAGTATACAGATGGGGTTTGTGAACTATATCCCTAGTATAAGTCATTTTGATATAAAGTCAATCCTTTCCTTATATGTTTTCGCGTTTCTGAACTAGTTTACGGGCAGTTAATCGTGATTGTGTATGAGTCTATAAATAATAAAAACCTCTTCCCGTCGAATTGACGAAAAGAGGTCTTCTTGTTTGTTGAAATTAACGTTTGGAGAATTGAGGCGCACGACGAGCTGCTTTCAAGCCGTACTTCTTACGTTCCTTCATACGTGGATCACGAGTCAGGAAGCCTGCTTTTTTGAGTGATGGACGGTATTCTGGATCCACCTTAAGCAACGCACGGGAAATACCGTGACGGATTGCTCCTGCTTGTCCAGTTGTTCCACCACCGTTAGCTAATACGAGGATATCGTATTTGCCAAGTGTTTCAGTCAGGTTCAACGGTTGTTTAACGATTAACTTCAAAGTTTCCAAACCGAAGTATTCATCCAGGTTACGATTATTGATAATAATCCGGCCTTCACCAGGTATTAGGCGAACGCGCGCAACAGAATGCTTACGACGGCCGGTTCCATAGTATTGAACTTGTGCCATGAATCGGTCCTCCCTCTAATTATCCGCGAAGTTCCCAGACTTGCGGTTGTTGTGCTGCATATGGATGCTCAGAACCGGCATACACGTTAAGTTTACCTTTCAACTTATCGCCAAGGCGATTCTTCGGAAGCATGCCATACACCGCAAGCTCGATCATACGATCAGGACGTTTGTTAAGCATCTCTTGTGCAGAGGTAACTTTCAAACCACCCGGATGTTGGGAGTGACGATAGTACATTTTCTTCTGAAGCTTCTTACCAGTCAAAACAACTTGCTCTGCATTGATTACAATTACGAAATCTCCGGTGTCTACGTGTGGTGTAAATTCCGGCTTGTTCTTACCGCGCAGAATCGAAGCAACTTCACTTGCCATACGGCCAAGTGTTTGGCCAGCTGCATCGACGATGTACCATTTGCGCTCAACTTGCTCAGGTTTCGCCATATATGTGGTACGCATTCGCATGATCCTCCTAAAATTATATCCATACTTACATGTCATTATCGTTGTGTTAATCTTGTTGGTGGCTATCATCGAAACTCGGGGCAGTGGGTTTGCCAATTTCGAAAAGCCAACTTATATATTACATGAAATCAAGAGCGGAATCAAGGATTATTTCTGGGTATTTGCATAAAAAACTTCCCATAACATTAACCCATGCGCCATAGCAGTAGGACCTGCATGACTCCGGTCGCGAGCTTGCAAAATCCCTTTCATCTCAGCGCTTGTGCGTTTTCCTTCTCCGATCTCGATCAATGTTCCAACCAAGATACGCACCATGTGCTGCAGGAAGCCGCTGCCGCTGAAAAAGATATGAAGCAGGCCTTCCTGCTCTTTATAATCCACATACGCCTCAAACAGTGTACGAACGTGAGAACGCTTGGTTGATCGAGTAGAGCAAAAGGATGTAAAATCATGCTCTCCAATCAAACATTCCAACGCCTTGACCATTTCGTTCACGTCAAGAGGTGTAGGATGGTGAAACTGCAATTGACGTTGGAAAACATCCGGCGTTCGGTTGCAGTTAATGGTGTAGCGATATGTTTTGCGTTTAGCGGAATGACGAGCATGAAAGCTGAGTGGTACCTCATGAGCTTCTGTGACCAGAATATCATCAGGAAGCCATGTATTGAGCGCTAAAGCCCAACGACGAACTGGAATTTGCGATTCGGTCACAAAGTTGACGATCTGCTGACGAGCATGTACGCCTGCGTCCGTTCGACCCGAGGAGATCACTTCAATCGTTTCCCCGGTTAACCGCTTCAAAGCCTTTTCGAATTCATCCTGGACGGTATTCCCTCCAGGCTGCTTTTGAAATCCGTAATAACGCGTACCTTCATAGCTAACAACCATGCATACGTTTCTCATGATAAGCCTCGACTCCAACACAACGAAAGAACATATTCCCCACAAGAATCTTAAATAAACGGCTCTGCCGTCTTCAGGAAGACGGCTCATCGTTTCGATATGACTCTACAAAAAAAGGGCTTCATCAGAACCAATTGATTCTGTCCACCCTTATCCGTTCCGTTCGTTATTAAGCGCGATCTACCAGTTCCAAGTATACCATAGGAGCTGAATCTCCACGGCGGGGTCCTAGTTTAAGAATGCGCGTGTAACCACCCGGACGCTCGGAGTAACGAGTTGCTAGCTCCGAGAAAAGCTTTTGGATTGCATCCTGTTCAGAGTTAGCTGTAGTCTCACGACGAACAAATGCAGCTGCTTGACGGCGAGCGTGCAAATCTCCGCGTTTAGCTAGCGTAATCAATCTCTCGGCAACGCCGCGGATTTCTTTTGCTTTAGCCTCTGTAGTTTGGATGCGCTCATATAAGAAAAGATCAGTTACTAGATCACGATATAACGCTTTACGCGAACTAGCATCACGATTTAACTTGCGGTATAAAGCCATTTCATTTACCTCCTTCTGTAATTAATCCTCGGTGCGCAAGCCTAATCCCAGTTCTTCCAGCTTCTCTTGTACCTCTTCCAAGGATTTGCGGCCTAAATTACGAACCTTCATCATATCCTCTTCCGTTTTGGTGATCAGCTCTTGTACCGTATTAATTCCTGCACGCTTCAAACAGTTGTAGGAACGAACGGAAAGGTCCAGTTCTTCAATCGTCATTTCAAGAACTTTCTCTTTCTTATCTTCTTCCTTCTCCACCATGATTTCAGCATCTTTAGCTTCATCCGTCAATCCTACAAACAGCATCAGATGCTCTGTAAGGATCTTGGCACCAAGACTAACCGCTTCCTCAGGTCGAATACTTCCATCGGTCCACACTTCGAGGGTTAGTTTGTCATAGTTCGTCACTTGACCGACACGGGTATTCTCTACGCTGTAGTTCACGCGAGTGATAGGAGTATAGATCGAATCCACCGGAATGACACCGATCGGTTGATCATCTCTCTTATTCTTATCCGCTTGTACATAGCCTCTACCGCGGTTAGCATGAATGCGCATATGCAATCTTGCATCAGCCGCTAATGTTGCAATGTGCAGGTCGGGGTTAAGGATCTCAACATCACTATCCGCGCGAATATCTCCGGCGACGATATTACCTCCGCCTTCGGCATCGATTTCAAGCACCTTTTCCTCGTCGGAATGAATCTTTAATGAGAGTCCCTTGAGATTGATGATGACTTCTGTAACGTCCTCCATCACTCCTGGGATCGTCGAGAACTCGTGAAGCACTCCGTCGATTTGAACGGAATTGACCGCTGCACCCGGCAATGATGAGAGCAGGATGCGGCGCAAGGAGTTGCCCAACGTTGTACCGTAGCCACGCTCCAACGGCTCAATGATAAATTTACCATACGTGCCATCTTCGTTCAGCTGAACGGTTTCAATTTTTGGCTTTTCGATTTCGATCATGAACTTAACCCTCCTTGAAAACGTCGTTTCCCTCTGGATAACTGAAAACGCAAAAAGTTATAGTATGCCTATCGTTCACATTCATTATTCACATGTTTTGGATAATTATACTATACTTGCTCCTGAAATCCTATTAGACACGACGACGTTTTGGCGGTCTGCAACCGTTATGAGGAATTGGAGTTACGTCCTTGATCAGGTTAACTTCCAAGCCAGCAGCTTGCAACGAACGAATCGCAGCTTCGCGGCCTGCGCCAGGACCTTTAACCATAACCTCAACACTCTTCATTCCATGTTCCATTGCAGCTTTTGCAGCAGATTCAGCAGCCATTTGCGCAGCAAATGGAGTGCTCTTCCGTGAACCCTTGAAGCCCAGGTTACCGGAGCTTGCCCAGGAAATTGCATTACCATGTGGATCCGTAATCGTTACGATCGTGTTGTTAAATGTGGAGCGAATATGAGCAACTCCGGTATCGATATTTTTGCGGTCACGACGTTTTGTACGAACCGCTGCTTTTTTCGGTTTAGCCATGAGAGTCATCCCTCCTTATTATTTCTTCTTATTCGCAACAGTACGGCGTGGTCCCTTACGAGTACGCGCATTAGTCTTGGTACGTTGTCCACGAACGGGTAGTCCGCGACGGTGACGAATTCCGCGGTAGCAACCGATATCAACCAGACGCTTGATATTGATCGCAATTTCACGACGAAGGTCGCCTTCTACTTTAACTGTTTTGTCGATTGCTTCACGCAATTTGCTTACTTCGTCTTCAGTGAGGTCACGAACGCGAGTAGCGGAGCTGATTCCTGTTGTAGCAAGAATGTTCTGAGCTGTCTTTTGTCCGATACCAAAAATGTACGTCAATGCGATTTCCACACGTTTGTCACGGGGTAAGTCTACACCTGCTATACGAGCCATTGAATCGATGCACCTCCTTTAACCTTGTTTTTGTTTATGCTTCGGATTTTCACAAATGACCATTACAGCGCCTTTGCGACGAATGACTTTACATTTTTCACAAATCGGTTTGACCGACGGTCTTACCTTCATGGTTTATTACCTCCTAATACTTCCTAAGAGACATCGTAAGCAATGCTTAGAAACGATTATTTGAAACGGTAAGTGATTCGCCCTCTTGTTAAATCGTAAGGCGACAGCTCTACCGTAACTTTATCACCTGGCAGGATTCGGATAAAGTGCATCCGGATTTTACCTGATACATGTGCTAATACTTTATGCCCGTTCTCAAGCTCTACTTTGAACATTGCGTTCGGTAGCGGCTCAATCACAGTGCCTTCGACTTCAATAACATCTTCTTTAGCCACCGTCATTCTCCTTTCTGCTGTGCATCGTATTGTTGGGACTCAACAAACTTGTTCAATGCATAACGAAGCTTTGCGTTGGTAACACGACCGGTTTCATTTAAGCTGTCAGCAACCTCGCTGCTAATGTGCGGCAGCAGGTGAAGGTGGAGGATATTCTTCTTCTTGGGCTGGTCGAATTTGCGTTTGTCTCCGTCTGCAATCCATACAAATCGGTTATCTTCCAGGCGAACCACAACTGCATATTGATCCTGCTCCCTACCTCGCAATACTCGAGCGAGTTGTCCGAGTGCCGGTTGCTTGTCAGCATCCGTATTCATAGGGCATAATCCTCGCACAGGGTTAGGATCTCATAACCGTCGGCTGTAATAGCGATCGTATGCTCGAAGTGCGCACACAGGGATCCATCTACGGTCACAACCGTCCAATTGTCCTGCAGCGTCTTCACATATCGTTCTCCTATATTCACCATTGGCTCTATAGCGAGTACCATTCCTGGCTTCAACCGCGGTCCTCGATCTGGAAGCCCATAATTCGGAATTTGCGGTTCTTCATGCAAGTTTTGACCGATTCCATGTCCGACATACTCTCGAACAATAGAAAACCCTTGATCTTCCACAGCTTTCTGAATGGCATGAGATATCGTATACAACCGGATATCAGCCTTTGCCTTCGCTAGACCCTCATACAACGATAACTCCGTTACTTCCAGCAGCTTGCTGGCAGCAGCGGACACTTTACCTACTGGATACGACCAAGCAGAATCGCCATGGTATCCGCGGTATTGAGCGCCGATATCGATGCTGATTATGTCTCCCTCAAGCAACTTCCTGTTCCCGGGAATACCGTGTACCAGTTCTTCGTTGACCGAAGCACAAATGCTTCCAGGAAAACCGTTATAGCCTTTGAATGATGGTATAGCGTTTTGACTGCGAATATAATCCTCGGCGATCGTATCCAATTCCTTGGTTGTGACGCCCGGCCGTACAGCTTGAGCCATGAGTCGATGCGTCATTGCAACGATTCTACCGGCTTCGCGCATGAGGCTGAGTTCAGCCTCGGACTTACAAATGATCATTCCGCTTGACCTCGCAATAGAGTAGCAATATCGGATGTTACCAAATCGATATCTTGTTCTCCGTTCACTTCACGCAACAACCCTTTATTCGAATAGTAGGCGAGTAAAGGAGCTGTCTTGTTATTATATTCATCCAAGCGAGTGCCAACCTTCTCCTCGTTATCGTCAGAACGTTGATACAATTCGCCGGAGCATTTGTCGCAAACGTTCTGCACTTGCGGAGGGTTGAACATAACATGGTAAGTTGCTCCACATGATTTGCAAATTCGACGGCCAGTCAAACGCCCCAGCAACAAATCACGATCAACAGTCAAGTTAATGACATGATCGATCTGCTTGCCAAGTGACGCAAGAATCTCGTCCAACGCCTCCGCTTGGGAGATCGTTCTCGGAAACCCATCGAGCAGGAAACCATTGCTGCAATCAGGACCTTGCAATCTTTCCTTAACAATTCCGTTCGTAATCTCATCTGGTACCAACAAGCCTTGATCAACAAAACTTTTCGCCTGTACGCCAAGCGGTGTACCTTGACTCATCGCTAGACGAAAAGCATCCCCTGTTGATATATGCGGAATGCTAAATTGTTCAACAATCCGCTCAGCCTGCGTGCCTTTACCGGCCCCTGGAGGACCCATGAAAAGTATATTCACTGTACGCCCCTCCCCCGATAAGCATTCATAAAGAACACTTTATGCGTATGCGCAGTATGCAACTCCCATTGACCGAAGAACGAACAGCACAATAGGTACCGACGGCGATGACAAATCATGCCATCAGAACCTAGTATCCATGCTATCCGATTATTTATTGATGAATCCTTTGTAGTGACGTTTGATCAGTTGGCTCTCGATTTGCTTCATGGTCTCCAGCGCTACCCCGATTACGATCAACAGGGAAGTTCCCCCGATCGTTACCGATTGCGGTAACCCCGCAGCAGCACTGAAAAATACAGGAAGGATCGAAATTAAGGCGAGGAATACTGCGCCAGAAAGCGTAATCCGTGTCATCACTCTTGTTAGATAAGAGGATGTCATTTTTCCTGGGCGAATACCTGGAATATAACCACCGTTTTTCTTCATCTGATCAGCCATCTGCACCGGATTAATTTGAACAAAGGTGTAGAAGTATGTGAAACCGATAATCAACAGTACATAAACGACCATTCCAAAAGCTGCTGTATAGGTTAGGTTGTTGATAATCCAGTCAGCCACTATGTTCCCGCGCCAGAACTGAGCGATTGTTGGTGGAAACACCAACAGGGATAGTGCAAAGATAACTGGTATAACACCTGCCGCATTCACTTTAAGAGGAATATGCGTTGATTGTCCACCGTACATTTTACGCCCAACTACGCGTTTTGCATACTGTACCGGAATTTTGCGAACACCTTGCTGCACGAATATGATTCCTGCAATGATCGCGAGAATTACGATAACAATAATGATCACCTTAACGATGTTGAGGAACAGAGCTGCGTCAGATCCTTCTTCGAACAAGTTCAGATAGATCTGATTGATACCATTAGGTAATGCAGCAACGATACCCGCAAAGATAATGATCGAAATCCCATTACCAATACCATGTTCCGTAATTTGCTCACCCAACCACATCAGAAAAGCCGTACCTGCCGTCAATACGATCGAGATCATAACGTAAGTCGTAAAGGTAGGATCAATAACAAGACTGAGACTATAGAGACGGTTGAACCCGAAAGCCAAGCCGAATCCTTGAATAAGCCCTAAGATGATCGTTCCATACCGAGTAATTTGTGCCAGCTTCTTCCGTCCAACTTCGCCTTCCTTCGCCCACTGTGTAAACTTAGGAATAACATCCATCGATAACAGCTGAACTATAATCGAGGAAGTGATGTAAGGCATAATCCCCATCGCGAAGATTGAGAAATTGAACAACGCTCCACCGGAGAATGTATTCAACAGGTTGAATACGCCGCCGCTGCTGCTTTGATCGATACTAGTCAAAATATCGGAATCGATGTTAGGCACGGGGATAAAAGCGCCGATCCGGTAGACGATCAGGATACCAAGAGTGAAAAGTATTCTTCTCCTGAGATCGGCAACCTTCATGATGTTGGACAATGTATTAAACATTAAATCACCTCGGATTTACCGCCGGCAGCCTGAATCTTATCTACCGCAGATTGAGAGAACTTGTTCGCCTTGACTGTCAGTTGTACAGTAAGATCGCCGGTTCCTAAAACCTTGATGCCGTCTTTAGGATTCTTTACAAGTCCGGACTCAAGTAGGAATTCCGGAGTGATTTCTGTTCCTGCAGGGAATTGGTTAAGTACTTCCAGGTTAACCAAAGCGTACTCAGTACGGTTCCGATTCGTAAAGCCACGTTTCGGCAAACGACGATACAATGGGTTTTGTCCGCCCTCAAAACCTGGACGAACACCGCCACCAGAACGTGCATTTTGACCTTTGTGACCGCGACCTGACGTCTTACCATTACCGCTGCCGATTCCTCGACCCACACGCATGCGAGTCTTCTTGGAACCTTCAGCTGGTGTCATTTCATGTAACTTCATCGTTGCACCTCCTTAAAAGATTTATACTTCTTATACTGTTCTATTCCATTTACCTCGTTCGAGTTGATCCTTACACTTCTTTAACTTCAACGAGATGTATCACTTGATTGACCATACCGCGGATCGCGGGGCTATCGTTGTGAACGACGGTTTGATGCAGCTTGCGCAAACCAAGCGTTCTTACCGTTACCCGTTGCGTTTCTGGACGTCCGATCAAACTGCGCTTGAGGGTAATTTGCAATTGCGTAGACATAGTCATTCCCCTCCTAACCTAGAAGTTCTTGAACGGTTTTGCCACGAAGCTTCGCAACTTCTTCCGCTTTTTTCAAACGCTGCAAACCTTCCAGTGTTGCATTAACCATATTCATGGAGTTGGAAGATCCAAGCGACTTAGTCAAAATGTCACCTACACCTGCTAATTCAAGAACCGCACGAACAGGGCCGCCGGCAATAACTCCAGTACCTTTTGAAGCTGGCTTCAAAAGTACGCGTCCTGCTCCGAATTTACCTGTAACTAAATGCGGAATCGTAGTTCCTACGATTGGCACATGGATCAGATTCTTTTTAGCATCTTCGATGCCTTTGCGGATGGCGTCCGGAACTTCCGCGGCTTTGCCGATTCCTGCTCCAACCCAGCCATTGCCGTCACCGACAACAACCAAAGCGCTGAAGCTAAAACGACGACCACCTTTTACTACCTTCGCAACGCGGTTAATGTTGACTACTTTCTCAGTCAGCTCTAACGTATTGGGATCTACACGCAAGTTGTTTACCTCCTTATTGAGAAATTTTCCTTAGAATTCAAGTCCGCCTTCACGAGCTGCATCAGCCAAAGCTTGGATACGCCCATGATACAAATAACCGCCCCGGTCAAATACCACTTTATTGATCCCTGCATCTTTAGCACGTTGAGCGATCAAAGCTCCTACTTGAGTAGCTGCATCCACGTTACCGCCGTTTGCCACTTCGCTTAGACCTTTGTCTTGTGTTGATGCTGCAGCAATCGTTACACCATTAACATCGTCAATGATTTGAGCATACATGTGTTTGGAGGAACGGAAAACATTCAACCGTGGACGTTCACTTGTCCCTGTGATTGTTTTACGGACACGCAAGTGTCTTTTTACACGGGCTTTATTCTTATCACCTTTAGTAATCATCGGTTGTTCACTCCTTCCTTAAGCCAAGAAACGCTGTTGGTTTCTTAGTAAATGTACTTTACTTCTTCTTACCAGCTTTACCTTCTTTACGAAGAATGCGTTCGCCCTCATACTTAATCCCTTTACCTTTATACGGTTCAGGTTCACGTACGGCACGAATCTTCGCAGCAGTTGCGCCGACTAATTCTTTATCGATACCTTTTACGATGATCTTCGTGTTTGTTGGAACTTCGAATTCAATACCGCTCTCAGGAAGGATCTCAACTGGATGGGAGTAACCTACGTTAAGAACCAGCTTATCGCCAGCCTTGTTCGCACGGTATCCTACGCCTACAAGATCAAGATTCTTAACAAAACCGGTTGTTACTCCGCTCACCATGTTATTGATGACACTGCGAGTTGTTCCATGAAGGGAACGGTGAAGCTTGTTATCGGAAGGACGTTGTACGTTCAGTTCCGTACCTTCCACAACGATAATCATGTCTTTATGCAATTCACGGGACAAAGTACCTTTAGGTCCTTTTACCGTAATGTTTGTGTTGTCGAGCTTTACATCTACGCCGCTCGGGATTGTGATGGTTTTACGACCAATACGAGACATTGTTGCACCTCCATTCTTCCACGCTTTAGATTACCAAACGTAACAAACGACTTCTCCACCGGATTTAGCTTGACGCGCGTCTTTGTCGGACATTACGCCATGCGATGTTGAGATAATCGCGATTCCTAAGCCGCCAAGGACTTTAGGAACTTCCAGGCTCTTTGTGTAAACACGAAGACCAGGCTTGCTGATTCTTTTCAAACCAGTAATTACACGTTCATTGTTGGGACCGTATTTTAAGAAAATGCGGATTATCCCTTGCTTGCTATCTTCGATATATTCAGCGTCACGAATGAAGCCCTCTTTTTTCAAGATTTCTGCAATTTCTTTCTTAATCTTGGAAGCAGGTACTTCCACCGTTTCATGACGAACGATATTTGCATTGCGGATGCGTGTAAGCATATCTGCAATAGGATCTGACATTACCATTTAGCGAACCTCCTTCCCGAAGTAGGGTTATTACCAGCTTGCTTTCTTTACGCCGGGAATCTGACCTTTATAAGCCAGTTCACGGAAACAGATTCTGCAAATCTTAAATTTGCGAAGCACGGAATGCGGACGACCGCAGCGCTCACAACGAGTATAGGCTTGAACCTTGAACTTCGGTTGGCGCTGTTGTTTGACGATCATCGAAGTTTTTGCCACTGAACGATACACCTCCGGTTTCTTAACGTTTCGGAACTTATTTTACAAACGGCATACCTAGTTGTGTCAGAAGCTCACGGGACTCTTCATCCGATTGAGCCGTTGTCACAATAACGATATCCATACCGCGTACTTTATCAATCTTGTCATACTCGATTTCAGGGAAAATCAATTGCTCTTTCAGGCCCAGTGTATAGTTACCGCGACCATCAAAAGCTTTGTTGGAAATCCCGCGGAAGTCACGCACACGAGGCAATGCCACGTTGAACAACTTATCGAGGAAGTAGTACATACGCTCGCCGCGAAGTGTTACCTTCACACCGATTGGCATGTTCTCACGCAATTTGAAACCTGCAATGGATTTCTTTGCACGAGTGACAACTGGCTTTTGACCTGCAATGATCTGCATGTCCTGAACAGCTGCATCGATGGTTTTGGAGTTACCAACCGCATCGCCCACACCCATGTTGATAACAACCTTCTCGACCTTCGGCACTTGCATAACCGATGTATAGTTAAACTTCTGCATTAACGCAGGAGTAACTTCATTCAAGAAACGATCTTTCATTCTTGCTGCCATCTTAGGAAAACCTCCTTTCCATTTGGATCAATTAATCGATCGCTTCACCGGATTTTTTGGCGATACGAACTTTATTGCCGTTTTCAAGCACTTTGTACCCAACCCGCGTTGGTTTGCCGCTCTTAGGATCCAGCAACATCACGTTAGATACGTGAATCGCAGCCTCTTGAGACAGAATTCCACCTTGCGGATTTTGTTGTGTTGGCTTTTGGTGCTTGCTTACCATGTTCACACCTTCAACCAATACACGGTTTTGACGAGGGTAAGCTGCAATAACGCGGCCTTTTTTCCCTTTGTCCTTACCCGTAATCACGATAACTGCATCTTCTTTCTTCACATGAAGCTTGTTGTTATGCGATTCAAGTCTTTTCTTTGTTCTAGGCATTTTCCGTTACACCTCCTATTCAACCCCAAAAAGTGATATTTTGAAGTCCATACGAACTAGATTACTTCTGGAGCGAGAGAAACGATTTTCATGAAATCCTTATCGCGAAGTTCACGTGCGACTGGACCAAAAATACGAGTTCCGCGCGGGCTCTTATCTTCTTTTACAATTACAGCTGCGTTCTCGTCGAAACGAATGTAGGATCCGTCTTTACGGCGAGTGGAGCGTTTTGTCCGAACGATAACGGCTTTAACTACATCACCCTTCTTGACAACGCCACCAGGTGTTGCTTCTTTCACAGAACATACGATCAAATCACCGATGTGACCGACTCTACGTCCAGTACCGCCAAGTACTCGAATGCACATCAATTGCTTGGCACCGGAATTATCGGCGGAAGCCAATCGTGTAAATGGTTGAATCATCTGAAAAGCCCTCCTTTCGAGTTATGTGCCTTTAGCAATTAGATGATGACAGCTTTTTCGACGACTTCTACAAGTCTCCAACGCTTGTCTTTGGAAATCGGGCGGGTTTCCATAATTTTTACTACATCGCCGATTTGTGCTTCACCAGACTCATCATGAGCCTTGAATTTCTTCGTGTATTTGATACGCTTGTGATACAGGTCATGTTTCTTGTAAGTTTCTACGGCTACAACAATGGTTTTTTCCATTTTGTCGCTTACGACTTTACCGACCTGAACTTTGCGATCATTGCGCTGTTCCATATCGTGCCCTCCTCTCTAGGTTCTTTAGCTGATCCCGAGTTCTCTTTCCCGAATAATCGTCTTCGCACGAGCGATTTCTTTACGAAGTTCACGAAGTCGAACCGGATTGTCCAGTTGACCAGTAGCCAGTTGAAAACGGAGGTTGAAAAGTTCTTCCTTATATCCGGTAATTTTATGCTCTAACTCAGCAGTGGTTAAGTTACGAAATTCAATTGCTTTCATTTGCTTCACCGCCTACTTCTTCTCGTTTCACGAACTTCGTTTTGATAGGGAGCTTGTGGGAAGCAAGGCGCATAGCTTCACGTGCTATTTCTTCGCTCACCCCGGCCAGTTCAAACATAATTTTACCTGGCTTTACTACGGATACCCATTTCTCAACGTTACCTTTACCGCTACCCATCCGCACCTCAAGAGGTTTTGCAGTTACCGGTTTGGAAGGAAAAATTTTGATCCAAACTTTACCGCCACGTTTGATGTAACGAGTCATTGCAATACGAGCTGCTTCAATCTGACGATTGGACACCCATGCTGGTTCTACTGCTTGCAAACCGTATTCGCCGAACGCGATTTCTGCGCCGCCTTTAGTTTGACCTGCCATTTTACCACGATGTTCTTTACGGTGTTTGACGCGCTTAGGTACTAACATGATTAGTTTCCTCCTTCCTGAACAGCCTTTTTCTTCGCTGCTGGAAGAACTTCTCCACGATAAATCCAGACTTTCACGCCGATACGACCATAAGTAGTATGCGCTTCTGCCGTTCCATAGTCGATGTCCGCACGCAATGTATGAAGTGGCACTGTACCTTCGCTATAGCCTTCGCTACGAGCGATTTCCGCGCCGCCCAGACGACCGCTAACGCCAGTTTTAATTCCTTTGGCGCCTGCTCTCATTGAACGTTGGATGGATTGTTTCATAGCACGACGGAAAGATACGCGGCGCTCAAGCTGTTGAGCAATGCTCTCGGCTACAAGTGTTGCGTTCAATTCCGGGTTCTTGATCTCAGCGATGTTGATGTGTACTTTCTTATTCGACAATTGAGCAATGTAGTTACGGATTACTTCAACTTCCGCGCCGCCTTTACCAATAACCATACCTGGTTTAGCGGTGTGAATAGTTACGTTAACACGGTTCGCTGCACGTTCGATATCGAAATGGGAAACTGCCGAGTCTTTCAGCTTTTTCTTCAGATATTCACGAATTTTCACGTCTTCCATCAGTAAAGTACCGAAATCTTTCTCCGCGTACCATTTGGATTCCCAATCCCTGATGATTCCAATTCTCATTCCAATGGGATTTACCTTTTGACCCACACGTTATCCCTCCTTATTTCTCAGATACCACTAATGTAATGTGGCTGGTACGTTTAAATATGCTAAACGCACGTCCTTGCGAACGAGGCTGAAATCTTTTCATTGTCGGACCTTGGTTAGCATAAATTTCAGAAATAACTAACTTGTTAGGATCTAACGAGAAGTTATGCTCAGCATTTGCGATCGCCGAATTAAGCAACTTCTCCACAACTGGTGAAGCAGCACGCGGCGTATGGCGTAGGATCGCAATAGCATCGCCCACTTTTTTGCCGCGAATCAAATCGATGACCAGTTTCACTTTACGCGCTGATATACGAATGTGATTCACCTGAGCCTTAGCTTGTTGCATGGTAGTACCCTCCTCTCAAACATATCATAAGCTGTCTCTCGACGTTTATCTTATCGTTTACCTGTCTTCTTATCATCGTCAGTATGTCCTTTGTACGTACGGCTTGGCGCGAATTCACCGAGCTTATGACCAACCATATCTTCCGTAACGTATACTGGAACATGTTTTCTGCCATCATAAACAGCAAATGTGTGACCAACGAATTGAGGGAAAATTGTGGAGCGGCGGGACCAGGTCTTAATAACAACTTTCTTCCCTTGTCCAATGGCATCCACTTTTTTCATCAAGTGATCGTCTACAAAAGGTCCTTTTTTCAAACTGCGGCCCATCGTTCGTCCTCCTTTCATGCAACCTTGCTGAGAATGTTATTACTTCGTGCGACCACGAATAATATATTTATCAGAAGCTTTGCTCTTCTTACGGGTTTTGTAACCAAGAGTTGGTTTACCCCATGGAGACATTGGTGATTTGCGTCCGATTGGAGCGCGGCCTTCACCACCACCGTGTGGGTGATCTACTGGGTTCATTACTACTCCGCGGACGGTAGGACGCTTGCCCAACCAGCGGTTACGACCAGCTTTACCGATGTTGATCAATTCGTGATCTCCATTACCAACAGATCCGATCGTTGCGCGACAAACCTTAAGAATGCGACGAACTTCTCCAGAAGACAAACGAATCGAAACATACTCTTCTTCTTTACCTAGCAATTGAGCTTCTGTACCAGCAGCACGAACCATTTGTCCGCCTTTACCCGGCTTCATCTCAATGTTGTGGATAACTGTACCAACCGGGATGTTCTCCAACGGCAATGCATTGCCCACTTTAATATCTGAACCAACGCCGGAGCTAACTTGATCGCCAACCTTAAGTCCCTTAGGAGCTAGGATATAGCGCTTTTCTCCGTCTGCGTATACGATCAAAGCGATGTTAGCTGTCCGGTTAGGATCGTACTCGATTGTAGCAACGCGCCCCGGTATGCCATCTTTGTTACGCTTGAAGTCGATCATACGGTATTTACGTTTGTGTCCGCCGCCTTGATGACGAATCGTGATTTTACCTTGGTTGTTGCGGCCAGCTTTATTCATAAGAGGCGCTAACAACGATTTCTCCGGTGTTGAAGTAGTGATCTCTTCGAACGTGGAAACCGTCATTTGACGTCTCGAAGCAGTAGTTGGCCTGAATGATTTGATTGGCACTTGGATTCCCTCCTTACTTCACGAAATTAAACCGATTCAAAAAACTCTAATGGCTTGCTGTCAGCAGTCAAACGAACGATTGCTTTTTTCCATTCGGACGTATATCCGCTATATTTACCATAACGCTTTGGTTTAGCCGCAACGTTCATAATATTTACATAGGATACTTTGACTTTGAAAATATCTTGAATTGCTAATTTGATTTCTGTCTTATTCGAGCGCTTGTCAACTTCAAACACATAAGTGTTATTCGACATCAGATCGCTAGTGCGTTCTGTGATAATTGGGCGCTTGATAATATCGCGAGGATTTTTCATTACGCAAGCACCTCCTCTACCTTCTCGATTGCTTCCTTCGTAATGATGAGCTTGTCATAAACAAGAACATCCAGAACATTGATGCCGTCTGCAGTTACGAATTTCACACCCGGAATATTACGAGTGGACAACGCTACATTATCATCAAAACTTGCTGCAACAACCAAAGCTTTACGATCAACCTTCAGGTTGTTAAGGATCGCTGCAAATTCCTTTGTTTTTGGTGCGTTGAAAGACAATTGATCCAATACTATAATTCCGTTGTCAATCACTTTGGATGACAATGCGGATTTGATAGCTAAACGACGAACTTTACGAGGCATTTTGTAGCCATAACTTCTTGGAGTCGGTCCGAATACGATACCGCCGCCTTTCCATTGTGGCGAACGAATGCTACCCTGACGGGCACGTCCAGTTCCTTTTTGCTTCCACGGCTTGCGACCGCCACCGCGCACTTCTGAGCGGCCTTTAGTTTTGTGCGTACCTTGACGTTGCGTAGCTTGTTGGTTCACAACAGCTTCGTGTAGAACATGTGTGTTTGGCTCGATTCCGAAAATCGCATCAGCCAAATCCACTTCTCCCACTTGAGCTCCGCTAACATTGTACAGTGCTACTTTTGGCATGTTTGTTCCTCCTTCCTCTTAACTCTTACTTCTTAACTGTTGATTTAACGCTAACGTAGCTGTTTACTGGTCCTGGAACGGATCCTTTAACCAAGATAACATTGCGTTCAGCATCAACTTTAACTACTTGTAGTTTTTGAACTGTAATGGTTTCGTGACCCATATGGCCCGGCATGTTCTTGCCTTTCGGGATACGGTTACCTGTACGGATTACTGCCATCGAACCTGCGCCACGGTGGTATTTCGAACCATGAGACATAGGACCGCGGGATTGACCCCAACGCTTGATTGCGCCGGCAAATCCTTTACCTTTAGAAGTACCTGTGACGTCAACATATTCGCCCTCTGCGAAAATATCAGCTTTCAGCTCTTGGCCTACCTCGAACTCGCCAACATTAACACCGCGAATTTCTTTAATGTAGCGCTTAGGTGCTGTGCTTGCTTTTTTAGCATGGCCCAGCTCAGGTTTTATTGCATTCTTTTCTTTCTTATCGTCGAAACCGATCTGGATCGATTCATAACCATCATTATCTTGATCTTTCTTCTGCAAAACCACACAAGGGCCTGCTTCGATCACGGTAACTGGCAATGCTGTTCCATCAGCGGCAAAGACTTGGGTCATACCCAGTTTCTTCCCTAAGATACCTTTCATGTTGACACCTCTTTTCCTTTGTGTTTCAAAATAATAGTTGGTTCATTTGGTTCTTACATCAAACTTACGCAGCTTGTTTCGTTGCATAATTCTGATTTACATCAATTTTTTGCGTTTAACTTTAAGGCAAAAATTTGATTTACAGCTTGATTTCGATATCTACGCCAGATGGCAGATCCAAGCGCATCAATGCATCGACCGTTTGCGGTGTAGGATCCACGATGTCGATCAGACGCTTATGCGTACGCATTTCGAACTGCTCTCTGGAATCCTTGTACTTGTGAACCGCACGCAAGATCGTAATGATCTGCTTTTCAGTAGGTAACGGAATCGGACCGGAAACACTTGCACCGGAACGTTTAGCCGTCTCCACGATTTTCTCCGCGGATTGATCAAGAACTCTGTGATCGTATGCTTTCAAGCGTATACGAATCTTTTGCTTTGCCATATAAGTCCCTCCTTCTATCGCCCAATTTAGTATCGGACATACTCCGTGAAAATCCCCTGGCAGCAACCGTATCCTCATGGCAAAGGGGCCGGGTGTGTCAGCAACCTCTCACATCATCGCACAGTCACAGACCAACGTTTAATATTATATAAAAAAACAACATGAAAAGCAAGAAGATTTATAGGGAATTTGCGGAATTATTTAAAGAGCCCTCAACTTATAAAAAGTCGAGGGCTCTTACTAGTTTCTTCTACTATAATAGAAGAAATTATTTTTGGATCGATGCAACGGCACCTGCGCCTACTGTACGTCCGCCTTCACGAATCGCGAAGCGAGTTCCTTCTTCGATTGCGATTGGGTTGATCAGTTCAACAGTTACAGTGATGTTATCGCCAGGCATAACCATTTCGGTTCCTTCTGGAAGAGAGATAACGCCAGTTACGTCAGTAGTCCGGAAGTAGAACTGTGGACGGTAACCTGTGAAGAAAGGCTTGTGACGGCCACCCTCTTCTTTAGTAAGAACGTAGATTTGAGCTGTAAAGTTTGTGTGTGGTTTAACCGAACCCGGTTTAGCCAAAACTTGTCCACGCTCGATATCTTTACGCTCTACACCACGAAGCAATGCGCCGATGTTGTCCCCAGCTTGTGCGGAATCCAACAATTTGCGGAACATCTCAACGCCTGTAACTACGCATTTGCGAGTTTCTTCAGCGATACCAACAATTTCAACCTCGTCGCCAACTTTAACTACTCCACGCTCTACACGGCCTGTAGCAACTGTACCACGACCTGTGATTGTGAAAACATCCTCAACCGGCATCAAGAAAGGTTTTGCTACATCGCGTTCAGGAGTTGGGATGAAAGTGTCCACTTGCTCGAACAATTCAACGATCTTTTGAGCCCATTCTCCTTCAGGGTTTTGCAAAGCTTCACGAGCGGAACCACGAATGATTGGAGTGTCGTCGCCTGGGAATTCATACTCGCTAAGCAAGTCACGAACTTCCATTTCAACCAATTCCAACAACTCTTCGTCGTCAACCATGTCGCATTTGTTCAAGAATACTACGATGTAAGGAACGCCTACTTGACGGGAAAGCAGGATATGTTCACGAGTTTGTGGCATAGGGCCATCAGCTGCAGATACAACCAGGATTGCTCCATCCATTTGTGCTGCACCAGTGATCATGTTTTTAACATAGTCGGCGTGACCTGGGCAGTCAACGTGTGCGTAGTGACGGTTGTTTGTTTCGTACTCAACGTGAGCTGTGGAAATTGTAATCCCGCGCTCGCGCTCTTCTGGTGCTTTATCGATTTGGTCAAATGCTACTGCAGATCCACCACCGTATTTTTTGGATAGTACAGTTGTGATAGCAGCTGTTAACGTTGTTTTACCATGGTCAACGTGACCAATTGTACCAATGTTAACGTGTGGTTTGTTACGTTCAAATTTCGCTTTTCCCATGACTCGCTATTCCTCCTTATAGTAAGAAAGTTATATATGATTATGCGCCTTTGTTCTTGGAAGCAATTTCTTCCGCGATGCTTCTAGGCACCTCTTCATAGTGTGAAATCTCCATTGAATACACGCCGCGACCTTGAGTACGCGATCTGAGTGTTGTAGAGTATCCGAACATCTCGGACAATGGCACCTTGGAGCGGATTACTTGCGCACCAGCGCGAGCGTCCATTCCTTCGATACGGCCACGTCTGGAGTTCAAATCGCCCATTACGTCACCCATGTATTCTTCTGGTACTGTAACTTCAACCTTCATGATTGGCTCAAGCAGACATGGGTTACATTTGTCTTTCGCGGCTTTGAGGGCCATCGAACCGGCAATTTTAAACGCCATTTCACTGGAGTCAACATCATGATAGGAACCATCAAAAATGGTTGCTTTGATATCTACTAGAGGGAATCCTGCAAGAACCCCGTTCTTCATAGATTCTTCAATACCTGCTTGTACCGGAGCGATGAACTCTCTTGGTACTACGCCACCCACGACCTTGTTCTCGAACACGAAGCCAGTACCTGGCTCCAATGGTGTGAACTCGATCCAGCAATGTCCGTATTGACCACGGCCACCGGATTGACGTACGAACTTACCTTCAACCTTAGCTGCCGTCTTGAATGTTTCGCGATAAGCAACTTGCGGTTTACCAACGTTCGTCTCCACTTTAAACTCGCGAAGCATACGGTCCACGATGATCTCAAGATGAAGCTCGCCCATCCCTTGAATAATCGTTTGTGCCGTTTCTTCATCTGTATAGTAGCGGAATGTTGGATCTTCCTCAGCTAACTTAGACAACGCAACGCCCAATTTATCTTGGTCAGCTTTTGTCTTAGGCTCAACAGCGATCGAGATAACTGGATCCGGGAAGTTCATGGATTCCAGAATAACTGGATGCTTCTCATCACAAATTGTGTCGCCTGTGATCGTTTCCTTCAAGCCAACAGCTGCAGCTATATCCCCTGAATACACTTCGCTGATTTCTTGACGGCTGTTCGCATGCATTTGCAAAATACGACCAACACGCTCACGTTTTCCCTTTGTAGCATTCAATACGTATGAGCCGGAGCTTAGTACTCCAGAGTAAACGCGGAAGAACGTCAATTTACCTACATAAGGATCCGTTGCGATCTTGAAAGCAAGGGCTGCAAACGGTTCAGCATCTGAAGATTTACGAACAATCTCGGTTCCATCTTCAAGATGACCCGTAATATCAGGCACGTCAATTGGAGCAGGTAGATAATCTACTACAGCATCAATCATCAATTGAACACCTTTGTTGCGGTAAGACGATCCACAGATAACCGGGAATATCTTAACCTCAGTCACACCTTTACGAAGCGCTGTCTTGATTTCCGGGATGGAGATTTCTTCTCCCTCCAGGTATTTCATAGTCAAGTCTTCGTCAAGCTCGGCAACCTTCTCTATAAGCAAGTTGCGAAGCTCTTCGACCTTTGCTGAAAATTCCTCAGGAACTCCAGCTTGTTCATCGAAAGCACCTTTATCATCTGTGAAGATATAGGTCTTACGCTCAACAAGGTCAATAATTCCTTTGAAATCTGATTCTGCACCGATAGGCAGTTGAATGGCTACCGCATTAGCGCCCAAACGAAGCTTCATTTGTTCGATAACTGCCAAAAAGTCTGCACCGATGATATCCATTTTGTTCACGTATGCGATCCGAGGAACGTGGTAACGATCCGCTTGTCTCCATACGGTTTCGGATTGGGGCTCAACACCTTCTTTGGCACTGAACACACCAACTGCTCCATCAAGTACGCGCAGGGAGCGCTCAACTTCAACTGTGAAGTCAACGTGTCCCGGGGTGTCGATAATATTAATGCGGTGCCCTTTCCACTGACAAGTGGTAGCGGCCGAGGTGATGGTGATTCCGCGTTCTTGCTCCTGCTCCATCCAGTCCATCGTAGCGGCTCCTTCATGAACCTCTCCGATCTTATGGGTGCGGCCGGTGAAGAACAAAATGCGTTCCGTCGTCGTCGTTTTACCGGCGTCAATATGCGCCATGATCCCAATATTACGCGTGTCTTTCAAGGAGAACTCTCTTGGCATAGTAACGTCTCCTTCCTGTTATAGACTTTATCCTACCAACGGTAGTGCGCAAACGCTTTGTTCGCTTCCGCCATCTTGTGAGTATCTTCGCGCTTCTTAACGGAAGCACCCGTGTTGTTGCTAGCGTCGATGATCTCGGCAGCCAAACGCTCTTCCATGGTCTTCTCTCCGCGTAAGCGTGAGTAGTTAACCAACCAACGAAGACCAAGCGCCGTACGGCGTTCTGGCTTAACTTCGATTGGCACTTGATAGTTAGCGCCACCTACACGGCGAGCTTTAACTTCAAGTACTGGCATGATGTTCTTAATCGCTTGTTCAAACACTTCCATTGGCTCTTTGCTAGTACGTGTTTGAATCAGGTTAAACGCATCATATAGAATTGTTTGTGCAACTCCGCGTTTTCCATCGAGCATAATACGGTTAATCAGTCGGGTAACCAATTTGCTACTGTAAATCGGATCCGGCAAAACGTCTCTTTTAGTAACTGGACCTTTACGAGGCATAGTTATCCCCCTTTCTTGTAGAAATCATTCGATATTAGTTGAAGACTATTATTACTTCTTAACTTTAGGACGCTTTGTACCATACTTGGAACGAGCTTGTTTACGGTTGTTAACACCGGATGTATCAAGCGCTCCCCGTACGATATGGTAACGTACCCCTGGTAAGTCTTTAATCCGTCCGCCACGGATCAATACTACACTGTGCTCTTGCAGGTTGTGTCCGATTCCCGGAATGTAAGCCGTAACCTCGACACGGTTTGTTAAGCGTACACGAGCGTATTTACGAAGTGCTGAGTTCGGTTTCTTCGGAGTCATAGTACCTACACGAGTGCAGACACCACGCTTCTGAGGAGCACTCATGTCAGTCGATTCTCTTTTCAAGGCATTGAAACCTCTTTGAAGAGCTGGAGACTTGGACTTCGTAATCTTAGCTTGACGGCCTTTACGTACTAACTGGTTAATTGTTGGCATGTCGCCACCTCCTTCCCCTTAAGTTGTTCTTACTTACTGTGCAGGCTTAAGTTTCAAGCCCACAGATCCAGGTGGTTCACAAATGAGCAAACGAAATGTCTTTGCCGCGGGTAATCCGGAATATTCCGAGATGACCCGCAACAAAAACAGTTAACTTCATTCGTTCACAGCAGCAGCTACAGCAGCACCAACTTCAATACCGCATGCTTTTCCAAGCAGCTTCATAGAATCTACGTACGAAACTGTAACGCCCATCTTTTTACAAAGATTCACGATTTTACTCGTTATTCTGGGATCTGCATCATTAGCCACAAACACTTCGCTGGCTTTGCCTAGCTCCACCATCTTCAATGTTTGTTTCGTGCCTATCGATATTTTCTCTGCCTGTTTCACTTTATCATAAGACATCTAACTCATCCTCCAAAGCGCAGGAGTGGAAACTAGGTTATGGCACACTTTGATATATTAGCACTTCGAAAATTCGGTGTCAAGGAAGTTAAAGCAGGTAACATTTGTTTTTTTGGTAAAAAACAAATCTTTTATTCTACTGCTACCGTCTCTTTGACCTCATCTTCACTCTCTACCGTCTCTTCATTCGGATCGACCAATCGGATATTGCGGTAACGCGGCATCCCGGTACCAGCAGGAATCAGTTTCCCGATGATGACGTTCTCCTTCAAGCCGAGTAATTGGTCAACTTTACCCTTGATAGCTGCATCCGTCAACACACGAGTTGTCTCTTGGAATGAGGCAGCAGACAGGAACGAATCTGTCTCAAGAGAAGCTTTTGTAATCCCTAAGAGGACCGGCTTAGCAACAGCAGGCTCCTTACCAGAGAACAGGGCCGTCTTGTTAGCTTCCTCGTATTCGTGGATGTCTACGAATGCTCCTGGAAGTAACGTTGTGTTGCCGCTGTCCACGATACGAATCTTGCGAAGCATCTGACGAATCATGACTTCTACGTGCTTGTCATTGATCTCAACGCCCTGGTTCCGGTAAACGCGTTGAACTTCTTGAAGGATATAGTTCTGAACCCCGCGGATCCCCTTGATGCGAAGCATTTCCTTCGGATCGATGGAACCATCAGTCAGTTCATCCCCAGCTTCAACTTGATGACCGACTGCTACACGGATACGTGATCCGTACGGCACGGCGTACACCTTCGATTCAGCTTCACCTTCAACTTCGATTTCACGGCGATCCTTGGCTTCGCGTATTTCTTTTACCTTACCGTCTAGCTCAGTAATAATCGCTTGGCCTTTTGGATTCCGTGCTTCGAATAGCTCCTGAATACGCGGCAAACCTTGTGTAATATCGTCTCCGGCGACGCCCCCGGTATGGAACGTACGCATCGTGAGCTGTGTTCCTGGCTCTCCGATAGACTGGGCCGCGATAATACCAACTGCTTCCCCAATCTCAACATGAGTACCCGTTGCCAAGTTGCGGCCATAGCATTTTTTACATACGCCATGACGTGTTCGGCAGCTAAGAACAGATCGGATCTGAAGCTTCTCGATACCCGCAGCGATTATCGCGTCAGCCTTACCCGACTCGATTAATTCGTTACGCGCAACGATCACGTCGCCTGTCTTTGGATGACGAACGGTTTCGAACGCATAGCGTCCTTCAATACGGTCATACAAATCCTCGATTACTTCTTTACCGTCTTGGATCTTCGTTACGGTGAATCCTTTATCTGTTCCGCAATCATCATCCCGAACGATTACGTCTTGTGCAACGTCTACGAGACGACGAGTCAAGTAACCTGAATCGGCTGTACGTAGGGCTGTATCGGCAAGACCTTTACGAGCACCATGCGTGGAGATAAAGTACTCTAATACCGTCAAGCCTTCACGGAAGTTCGATTTGATCGGCAATTCAATAATACGACCGGATGGGTTGGCCATAAGACCGCGCATTCCGCCGAGTTGCGTAATTTGGGATTTGTTACCCCGTGCTTTGGATTCAACCATCATGTTGATGGAGTTGAATTTGTCCAGAGACTTCATAAGAATATCGGTAATTTCGTCTTTGGCTTTACCCCAGACCTGAATAACTCTGTCATAGCGCTCTTCGTCTGTAATTAATCCACGACGGAACTGGTTCGTAACGGTTCTTACCTTATCTTCAGATTCCTTCAGAATAAGGTCCTTCTCCTTAGGCACGATAACGTCTGATACGGCAACTGTAATCCCCGCTTTGGTGGAGTACGTGAAACCATTCTGCTTGATGTTATCGAGAATAATAGAAGTTTTGGTTGTATGGTAGCGACGGAAGCATTCTCCGATCAACGAACCCAAATACTCTTTACCGACTGCTCCTCGAGATGGTGCAGAGCGAATAAACGCTTGAATATCTCCGCCTTTTTCCAGCATGAAATATTCATCCGAGATTCCTTGGAAAAGATTATTCTTCGTAGCTTCATTAATGTACGGGAAATCTTCCGGGAAGATATCGTTGAAGATAATCTTACCGATGGTCGTAACAAGCAAAGAATTTTGTTGTTCCGGTGTAAAGCTGGTTTTCTTCAATGCGCGAGCTGGAATAGCAACCTTTGCATGCAAGGAAGCAATTCCTCGTTGGTAGGCTGAGACAGCCTCATGAACGTTGCGCAGCAGCATCCCTGTTCCAACTGCTTCGATGTTCTCCATCGTTAAGTAGAAGCTACCAAGTACCATATCCTGTGAAGGTGTTACAACTGGTTTGCCATCCTTAGGGTTCAGGATATTCCCAGATGCCAACATCAAGATCCGTGCTTCAGCTTGCGCTTCTGCTGACAATGGTACGTGCACAGCCATCTGGTCACCGTCAAAGTCGGCATTATATGCCGTACAGACGAGTGGATGCAGCTTGATTGCGCGGCCTTCGACCAGAATCGGTTCAAATGCTTGGATCCCTAGACGGTGAAGGGTAGGGGCACGGTTCAAGAGAACTGGGTGCTCCTTAATAACTTCCTCAAGGACATCCCATACTTCAGGACTAACGCGTTCTACTTTGCGTTTCGCGCTCTTAATGTTATGAGCCAGTCCTTTATTAACAAGCTCTTTCATTACAAAAGGCTTGAACAACTCTAATGCCATTTCCTTAGGAAGTCCGCATTGGTACATCTTCAGGCTAGGTCCTACAACGATAACCGAACGGCCCGAATAGTCAACACGTTTACCCAGCAAGTTTTGACGGAAACGTCCTTGCTTACCCTTCAACATATGGCTGAGGGACTTAAGCGGACGATTACCAGGACCTGTAACCGGTCGGCCTCTGCGGCCATTATCGATCAAGGCGTCAACCGCTTCCTGGAGCATCCGCTTCTCGTTCTGAACGATAATGTCCGGCGCTCCCAGATCTAACAACCGCTTAAGGCGGTTATTCCGGTTAATAACACGGCGATACAAGTCATTCAAATCTGAAGTAGCGAACCGGCCGCCATCCAATTGAACCATAGGACGAAGCTCTGGCGGGATAACAGGAAGGACATCCAACACCATCCACTCCGGTTCATTGCCAGAATGACGGAATGCTTCCATAACTTCTAACCGTTTGATCGCACGATTCCGGCGTTGACCTTGAGCTGTACGAAGCTCTTCCTTCAGCATATCGACTTCTTTATCGATATCGATATCCTGCAAAAGCTTCTTAACTGCCTCGGCACCCATCCCAGCGTGGAACGCATAGCCGTATTTCTCACGATAGCTGCGGTATTCTTTCTCCGACAGCAATTGTTTCTTCTCAAGAGGTGTATCCCCTGGATCTGTAACTACGTAAGATGCGAAGTAAATAATCTCCTCAAGCGATCTTGGAGACATATCCAAGGCTAGTCCCATACGGCTTGGAATACCTTTGAAATACCAAATATGCGATACCGGAGCTGCCAATTCAATATGGCCCATACGTTCACGGCGAACTTTTGCGCGAGTTACTTCTACTCCGCATCGGTCACAGACAACACCTTTATAACGAACGCGTTTATACTTCCCGCAATGGCATTCCCAATCCTTGGTTGGCCCGAAAATCTTCTCACAGAAAAGACCTTCTTTTTCCGGTTTAAGTGTACGGTAGTTAATCGTTTCTGGCTTCTTTACTTCCCCTCGAGACCAAGAACGAATTTTATCAGGTGAAGCAAGACCAATCTTCATGTACTCGAAATTGTTTACGTCCAACAAGGAGCAACCCTCCTCTAGATTGTACTCTTGTACTGTGGTGGAATCGATCGTGCTTGGAGCAGGAGGGTCGGGTCGATTACTCGACGCCGACCTCAGATCCCTCAAGATTGAGATTCAGCTTGTCTCCGGCGACATCATCGTCGTCATCAAGCTCTTTCATCTCGATCTCTTGCTCGTCCTCTGCTAATATCTTAACGTCCATGCCTAAGCTCTGGAGCTCTTTAATCAATACTTTAAACGATTCCGGCACACCAGGCTCCGGTACATTCTCGCCTTTGACAATGGATTCATAGGTTTTCACCCGTCCGACCACGTCATCAGACTTGACGGTAAGAATTTCTTGAAGGGTATAAGCTGCACCATATGCCTCAAGCGCCCAAACTTCCATCTCCCCGAAACGTTGGCCACCGAACTGCGCTTTACCACCGAGCGGCTGCTGCGTTACAAGTGAGTAAGGACCAGTCGAACGAGCATGTATCTTATCGTCGACCATGTGAGCAAGCTTGATCATATACATGACCCCGACCGTAACTTCACGCTCGAACGGCTCTCCACTGCGGCCATCATACAATATCGTTTTACCATTTCTCTGCATACCTGCTTCTTCCATGGCATCGAACACGTCGTGTTCACGCGCACCGTCGAATACAGGAGTTGCAGTGTGAATGCCAAGAAGCTTGGCAGCCATACCCAAGTGAACTTCTAGCACTTGACCGATGTTCATCCGTGAAGGAACCCCTAGTGGGTTCAGAACAACTTCAACTGGCGTTCCATCTGGCATAAACGGCATATCTTCTTCTGGCAGGATGCGGGCAATAACCCCTTTGTTACCGTGACGGCCAGCCATCTTATCGCCCTCGGAAATCTTACGTTTCTGAGCAATATAGACACGAACCAATTGATTCACACCTGGCGGCAATTCATCGCCATTCTCACGAGTGAACACCTTAACGTCAACAACAATACCATCCGTACCATGCGGCACTCGGAGCGATGTATCACGAACTTCTCTTGCTTTCTCCCCAAAGATCGCGTGTAGCAAGCGCTCTTCTGCGGTCAACTCGGTTACACCCTTAGGTGTAACTTTACCGACCAGGATATCGCCAGCGCCGATCTCGGCACCGACACGGATAATTCCGCGTTCATCTAGATTGCGAAGCGCATCCTCCCCAACGTTCGGAATGTCGCGTGTAATCTCTTCAGGCCCTAGCTTTGTATCACGAGCTTCCGATTCGTACTCTTCTATGTGAATCGACGTATACACGTCTTCTTTTACCAGCTTCTCACTTAGAAGAATCGCATCCTCGTAGTTGTACCCTTCCCAAGTCATGAACGCCACAACTACGTTGCGTCCAAGCGCCAATTCGCCTTGCTCAGTCGAAGGGCCGTCAGCCATAATATCACCTGGCTTGATAACATCTCCGTAATGTACAAGCGGACGTTGGTTGATGCATGTGCCTTGGTTGGAACGAAGGAACTTGTGGAGCTTGTGTTTAATCAAATCACCCTTAACTTGCTTACCGTCCACCATCTCGTGGCGGCGCAGCCAGATCTCGTTCGCGGAGACGCGTTCGATCACACCATGGTGTTTACTTACTATACACACACCGGAATCCTTGGCTGACTTGTGCTCCATTCCAGTTCCGACAAGCGGAGATCTTGGAATAAGAAGCGGTACAGCTTGACGTTGCATGTTCGATCCCATAAGCGCACGGTTGGAGTCATCGTTCTCTAGGAACGGAATCAACGCGGTTGCTACAGATACGACTTGTTTAGGAGATACGTCCATATAATCGACACGCTCACGAGGCATGACCAAGTTGTCATCCTTGAAACGTACAATAGCTGATTCGTCTGCCAAAGTACCAGTCTCGGTCAAATTAGCATTAGCCTGAGCAATAACGTAGTTATCTTCCTCATCCGCTGTTAAGTAGGCGATCTGTGACGTTACGATGCCTGTCTTAGGATCCACCCAGCGATACGGGGCTTCAATAAAGCCATATTCATTAATTCTCGCAAAGGAAGACAAGGAGTTGATCAACCCGATGTTCGGTCCTTCCGGAGTTTCAATCGGACACATCCGTCCATAGTGGGAGTGATGCACGTCGCGCACTTCAAAGCCTGCTCGTTCACGTGTCAAACCACCGGGACCTAGTGCCGAAAGACGGCGCTTATGAGTCAACTCTGCCAATGGGTTCGTCTGATCCATAAATTGCGAGAGTTGCGAGCTTCCAAAAAACTCTTTGATGGAGGCAATAACGGGACGAATGTTTATCAAAGCTTGCGGTGTAATTACATTCGCATCTTGGATCGACATCCGCTCACGAACGACACGCTCCATACGGGACAGACCAATACGGAATTGGTTCTGAAGCAATTCACCTACAGAACGTAATCTCCGGTTACCCAAGTGATCGATATCGTCTGTGTTCCCAATTCCATGCAGCAAGTTAATAAAATAGTTAATGGACGATATAATATCGGCCGGTGTAATATTCTTGACGGATTTATCAATAATCCCGTTGGCTATAATCTTGACAACCTTGCCATCTTCAAGAGGGGATGTAACACGAATGGCCTGTAAAGGGATGCGGCCAGCATCCAACACTCCATTGCTTACTCCATACTCAGCGAAGCCTACTGACGACTCGAGGTAAGGCAGAATCTCATCCAGAATACGGCGGTCTATCATTTGCCCTGCTTCTGCGAGAATTTCACCTGTACTCAGGTTGACGAGGTTCTCCGCCAATCTCTGATTGAAGAGACGGTTCTTAATATGAAGCTTCTTATTAATCTTGTAACGACCGACATTCGCCAGATCATAACGCTTAGGATCGAAGAAACGAGCGATCAGTAAGCTCTTGGCATTGTCTAGTGTTGGTGGCTCACCTGGTCGTAGACGCTCATAGATTTCTATCAACGCCTTCTCCGTGGAGTCGGTGTTATCCTTATCAAGGGTATTGCGTATATATTCATCATCGCCAAGCAAGTCTATAATCTCGGCATCCGTACCAAAACCTAGCGCACGCAAGAGAACCGTAACCGGAATTTTACGAGTCCGATCAATACGAACATAAATAATGTCCTTTGCATCGGTCTCAAGTTCCAGCCATGCACCCCGGTTAGGGATCACTGTAGCCGTGTAACTTTTCTTGCCGTTTTTGTCTACTTTTGTGCTAAAATAAACGCTAGGGGAACGAACTAACTGACTGACGATAACACGTTCCGCACCATTAATAATAAAGGTACCGGTCTCGGTCATGAGAGGGAAATCTCCCATAAACACTTCCTGCTCTTTCACTTCACCCGTCTCTTTATTAATTAAACGAACCTTGACTCTTAACGGGGCTGCATAAGTAACATCGCGTTCCTTGGACTCGTCAACCGAATACTTCGGCTCACCCAAGCTATAATCGATGAACTCCAAGATCAAATTCCCCGTGAAATCCTGGATAGGAGAGATATCCTGGAACATCTCGCGCAATCCTTCATCCAAAAACCACTGGTATGACTTTTGTTGGATCTCAATCAGGTTAGGAACTTCCAGCACCTCATTAATTCGTGCATATGTCCGGCGATTGCGCCGACCGTATTGAACGTTATGACCCGCCAACTTTCATTCACCCCTCACATCGACATCGAAAATCCTTGAAACAAAAAGAAGAAAAGCCTCGGTTGATCGCCGTAAGGGCGTTGCAGTGAGACCTTTTTCATTAAAAAGCATGGTAGCAATTGCCAAAAGTTTCATACCATGTAGATTTTCCCAAAACGTAAACATTATACGTCATTGGTTAAAATTTTATGCATGATACTCAAGAAAAAATGTCTTGACATTTTAGCGAAGTAAAGACATATCGCCCATCCTAATACTGACATTTTATAATGATACCACACGGGAAAAGCGTAGTCAAACCATTTTCAGAATATTTTCATAGAAAAATCAATATTTTCTCATTCTCGCTTAGTCGCTGCAAGAATCCAGTATCCCTTATCACGATCCTCTTCTCGAACACTTCCAAATAACTCTTGCAATTTCGTTACCGCCGAAGGAGCGCCTTGCTTCTTTTGAATAACCACCCACAGCTCACCACCGACTTCCAAATGCTCATAAGCCTGTTCAAATATATGATGTACAACTTGTTTCCCTGCTCGAATGGGCGGATTCGTTACTATCTTCGTAAATTTGCGACCAATCACAGCTTCGAACAGATCACTCTGCACAATCTCCGCATTCCCAATACCATTACTGCGCATATTGATTCCTGCTAATTCGACTGCTCTCTCATTGATGTCGATCAATGTCGATTTGCCTTTCTTAGCGAGCCATGCCGCCGTAAGACCGATCGGGCCATAACCGCAGCCAACATCCAGAACGCGGTCCTCTTCTTGAATGTTCATGGCTTTAATGAGGAGACGGCTTCCAAAATCGAGCCCGCCCTTGGAGAACACACCTGCATCGGTAACAAAAGTAAACTGCTTGCCGCGCAGCTCTTCTTCAATTTGTCCCCGCTTGCTCTCTACCGATGGTTTAGCCGAATAATAATGATCCGCCATGTGCGATCACTCCATTCATCACACTTTAGTCCCGTAAAGTCTTGATATGAACAAAACCCCCTTGAGGCCCAAGCCTCAAAAGGGGATTCGTCGAACTTAAACTCGATTGACTCGAGATTACTTCACTTCTACATTAGCGCCTGCTTCTTCAAGCTTAGCTTTAAGAGCGTCTGCTTCTTCTTTAGCAATTTTCTCTTTGATTGGCTTAGGTGCGCCATCAACAAGATCTTTTGCTTCTTTCAAGCCAAGGCCTGTGATTTCACGAACTACTTTGATTACGTTGATCTTGGAAGCGCCAGCGCTTGTCAAGATTACATCGAATTCGCTTTGCTCTTCAACTTCTGCTACTGCTGCCGCGCCTGCAGCTACTGGTGCTGCTGCTGTTACGCCGAACTCTTCCTCGATTGCTTTAACAAGGTCGTTCAGTTCCAAGATTGTCATGCCTTTGATCGCTTCAAGAATTTGTGCGTTACTCATGTGATAACCCTCCATATTAGGAATATTTGATTTCGGCTATGCCGATTGCTTGATTGCCTTACATAGATCTAACTTAGGCTTGCTTCTCAGCCACTGCTTTAACAGCAAGGGCGAAGTTTCTGACTGGAGCTTGTAGTACGCTAAGCAACATGGAGAGCATTCCTTCGCGGGAAGGCAACTCAGCTAGTGCTTTGATTTGTGCTGCATCAACAACCTTACCTTCAACAACGCCTGCTTTCACTTGAAGCTTGTCGTTCTTCTTGGAGAAATCCACCAAGATTTTCGCGCCAGCTACTAGATCTGTTTTGCTAAATGCAATTGCAGTTGGGCCAGTCAATGAAGAGTCCAAATCTGTTAGTTCAGAAGCCGCCGTTGCACGACGCACCACTGTATTTTTAAGAACTTGGAACTCAACACCCGCTTCACGAAGCTTTTTCCGAAGATCGGTTACCTGCTGTACGTTAAGACCGCGGTAGTCCGCTACGATTGTGCAACTGCTCTCACGCAGTTTCGCGGATACTTCCTCCACCGCTAACTGTTTCTCTTGCAGTACTTTCGCGTTTGCCATGTTCACACCTCCTAGTATCCAAAACTATAATTCTGTACCCATCCGATGCAGGATGTTGCTCTGCTTGACGTTAAAAAAGCCTCCGCAGACAGACGGAGGCATGATCACGTTACATGTATCACAACACCTCGGTAGGAAATTAAGCCGCAAGGCACCTACTGTCTACGGTTCGCATATTCGTTTGTTAACCTTCAACATCTTATCACGGTTTCATTGAAATTGCAAAATGCAATGTTAGGTAATTACCCTATCATGCCGATGCATCTCGGTTGTAACCGGATTAACGGAAGGATTGCAAGTTCACACGTACACTTGGACCCATGGTCGAAGATACAGCGATGTTACGCAAGTAAACGCCCTTTGCAGCAGCCGGTTTTGCTCTGTTCAGAGCGTCTACCAATGCCTTAAAGTTCTCGCCTAACTTGTCAGCGTCGAAGGAAACTTTACCGATAGGAGCATGAATTTGTCCAGCTTTATCCAGACGGAATTCAATTTTACCTGCTTTAATTTCCTGAACAGCTTTCGTTACATCAAATGTGACTGTGCCGGCTTTCGGGTTCGGCATCAAACCTTTACCCCCGAGAAGACGTCCCAATTTACCTACTTCGCTCATCATATCCGGAGTAGCTACGCAGACATCAAAATCGAACCAACCTTGTTGGATCTTGTTGATCATATCTGCATCACCAACGAAATCAGCGCCTGCTGCCTCTGCTTCTTTGGCTTTGTCACCTTTCGCGAATACTAGAACGCGCTTGCTCTTACCTGTTCCGTTCGGAAGTACAACCACACCGCGTACGGCTTGGTCTTGCTTTCTTGGGTCAACACCCAAGCGAACAGCTACTTCCACGGTTTCGTCAAACTTAGCCGGAGCTGTCTTCTTAACAAGCTCGATGGCTTCGTTCGGCTCGTAGCTGGATTCCGGGTTAACCAGTTTCGCAGCTTCTAGCCACTTCTTTCCGTGCTTTGCCATGTTCCATCCTCCTTTGTGGTATTAGCGGAATATCCTCCCACTGTGCGGCGCTCGAAGTCCGCGGGTGTTGAATTAATCTTCAATCACGATACCCATACTGCGGGCAGTACCTTCAACCATACGCATTGCAGCTTCTACAGATGCAGCGTTAAGGTCAGGCATTTTTTGCTCGGCAATCTCACGAACTTTAGAACGTTTCAATGTTGCAACTTTCTTCTTGTTCGGTTCACCGGAGCCTTTCGGCACGTTAGCCGCTACACGAAGCAATACAGCAGCCGGAGGAGTTTTCGTTTCAAAAGTGAAAGAACGATCCTCGAATACGGTAATCACGACTGGGATGATTAGACCAGCTTGATCCGCTGTACGCGCGTTAAATTCCTTACAGAAAGCCATAATGTTAACCCCTGCCTGACCCAATGCTGGACCAATTGGAGGAGCCGGATTCGCTTTACCTGCAGGGACTTGCAGCTTTACCATTTTAATAACTTTTTTAGCCATGTGACACACCTCCTTGCACGTAATGTGGTAAGAACGGGATAGTTTCCCTCCCACTCGCGCGTGCCCTATTCTGCACTGAATAAGGCCGCTTAGAAACCTACAGATTGACCCGAGTTACTTCGATCAAAATGCATAGAAGTCAGCACGAAACGACTCCATTATAGCTTCCTTGACGAAAGCAAGCAGCTACGGGTAATGGAGAAATTCGGCGACTTCTCGAGAAAACATCAATTAGAGTTTCTCTTATATCTTCTCCACTTGAGTATATTCCAACTCTAGCGGGGTTTCTCTTCCGAACATGTTCACATGCACCTTAAGCTTCGCTTTATCCATCAGGATATCTTCAACCGTTCCGACAAAGTTAGCAAAAGGTCCAACCTTAACACGTACTGTTTCCTTCAGGCTAAAGTCAATCTTCGGCTTCGGTTCTTCCATACCCATGTGCTTGAGTATGTTCTCCACTTCCTCGGGCAAAAGCGCCGTAGGCTTGGAGCCTGAACCAGTGGATCCGACAAAGCCAGTAACACCTGGCGTGTTGCGAACCACATACCAAGAATCATCGGTCTGAATCATCTCAACCAACACATAACCTGGATACACTTTACGCATTACAGTCTTGCGCTTGCCATCCTTGTTCACGATCTCTTCTTCCATCGGAACCAGCACTCGAAATATCTTATCGGCCATATTCATGGATTCGACACGCTTCTCGAGATTGGCTTTCACTTTATTCTCATACCCTGAATAGGTATGTACAACGTACCACCGTTTTTCCATCTTGTCACCTGGATTTCCTTATCATTTGAAAAAGCGCAGCAATTCGGTCAGTCCAAGGTCAATCAACCAAAAGTAGATGGTCACGAACGTGACTGTCGCAATTACGACGATTGTGTAACTGATTACTTCTTTACGGCTTGGCCATTTAACTTTCTTCAACTCCGACCAGCTGTCGGTAAAAAAAGCAAATGTGGAACCGAAACCTTGCTTCACTCTCTGCAAATAAGTCACGATCACACCTCCAAAAACTGGAGCCCGAAAGCCAAATTCGGGAACACGAAAAACCCCCGAATGCGTAGGGCTACCTGAACTACTTTATCATAGTCTACTTGATGTGTCAATAAACGAGAGATTTGCAAGCTCGCCGTCCACTGCTTCTATAACCGATGCTTGTTCTTTATTGTAGCCAGTAATACGGATAGCTAAACCTGAGAAAAGCAAAAAGCATTCTTCTCATATCATTTCAATGAAAAGAATGCTCCTACACATCTCTTATCTCCAAATACCGTTCGAGCTTACGTTTCACCCTCTGGAGGGCATTATCAATCGATTTCACATGACGGTCCAAATCTACCGCAATCTCTTGATAGGATCGGCCGTCCAGATAGAGCATTAACACCTTCCGCTCCAGATCACTCAGAATTTCACCCATCTTATCTTCCAAGCCGCTGAATTCTTCTTGATTAATGATCAATTCTTCGGGATCTGTCATCCGTGATCCGCAAATTACATCAAGTAAGGTTCGATCGGAATCTTCATCATAGATAGGCTTGTCCAAGGAAACATAGGAATTAAGCGGAATGTGCTTCTGGCGGGTAGCGGTCTTAATCGCAGTAATAATCTGGCGGGTAATACACAGCTCAGCGAATGCTTTAAACGTGGAAAGCTTGTCCTCCTTGAAATCGCGGATGGACTTGTATAGGCCAATCATGCCTTCCTGTACAATATCTTCGCGGTCAGCTCCAATGAGGAAATACGATCGAGCCTTAGCCCGGACGAAATTCTTGTATTTATGAATTAAGTATTCCAATGCCTCGCTGCTGCCATCGCGGACCGCTTCGACATTTTCTTCATCTGTCTTGTGGTCAAAGTCACGCATTCTCAATTCTTTGAGGTCGATGCTCACCGACAATCCCTCCGGCCTGCTTGCAAGGCTAACCTAGTTCGTTTAGCTTGACAAAGATTAGCCTTAGTATACATGAAGGCATTGAACATCGTCAACGGGGACCGTCCCCTCGCCGCCATCTTTCGAACAAGTTTCGCTGATCTCGGCTTAGCTTGCTGTCGAATGTATTGCGTATTTTGGAAGAAGCCTGCTCCTCCATTCGACTCTTCATCTCTTTTGAGCTTTGTCTCACACTATGCAATAACTCGCGAGCAGGCAAGCGAAGAGCTCCTTGGCCAAACGTAACGCTCTGTTCTATGAAATCCGATGTAGCCACATAGACTTGAGTTCTGCGCGAGCTGAGCTCCCTCACAAGCCTCTCGATCATGGAGTCGGCGGTTTCTTTCTCCTTGGTGTACTGGACCTCTAGCGCACTCTGCCAATACTTACCTCCAACTCCAGGCACCTGATAAGCATCGAACACCACAATGACCCGTTTTCCCGAGTAAGATTGATAGTTCGCCAACAGATCTATCAGTTTGTCACGCGCTTCCTCCAGGCTAATGTCTTTGAGCTTCGACAGCTCTGGCCATGCCCCGATAATATTATAGCCATCCACGATCAATATTTGCTTCATACGCGCATAAGCACCCGCTTCAAGAGACGGGACTCGTACGCTGCCGCACAACCTCATACATCAAGACGGATGCAGCAACGGAAGCATTGAGAGAATTAATATGTCCATGCATCGGGAGTGTGACTAAAAAATCGCATTTTTCTTTGATCAGACGGCCAATGCCCTTACCTTCATTCCCAATTACAATCGCAAGCGGCATCTTAAAGTCTGCCTGATACACACTCTGCTCACCAGAGACATCCGCACCTGCAATCCATATCCCCGCTTCTTTCAGCCGCTCAATCGTCTGAGCCAGATTGGTAACACGCGCTACCGGAACGTATTCTATGGCCCCTGCAGAGGTCTTGGACACAGTAGCAGTCAGTCCAACCGAACGCCTCTTCGGAATGATAACTCCATGGACGCCTGCGCAGTCGGCTGTACGCAGTATGGAACCCAGATTATGCGGATCTTCGATCTCATCGAGAATTAAAAGAAACGGCGCACTGCCGCTCTCTTGAGCTTGAACAATCAATTCCTCCAGCTCGATGTAGTCATATGCCGTCACTTGAGCGACAACACCTTGATGAGGCACTTCTTGCACAAGCTGATCCAGCTTGCGCTTATCAACAACTTGCACTACCACACCTTGCTTTTTAGCTTCTGTTAACAGAGGTGTCAGCTGCTGCTGCTTCGCCTGGTCCGCAATATATAATTTATGAATCGTTCGACCTGAACGCAGCGCCTCATGCACCGAGTTCCTTCCGCCAATGTATTCTTCCATATTGAATTACTCCTTCTACTTACATCTATTCATTCTAAAAATCAATCGTTCGCTGCACCTGAGTTCGGATTAATTCTTTGAGCCTGCTAGCGACTCGATAGCAACATCCATTAACGCTTGGAGCCGCTCATACGAGCCTTGGTAATAGAGATAACCAACTAAGCATTCAAAAGCCGTGCTATGTCTATACTCCAATACATCAGCATTCTTCGGAACGGATCCGGACTTAGCGTTACGCCCGCGTTTTACTATATCCTTCTCCTCTTCAGTAAGCTGCGGCATCCATGCCTCAAGCGCCTTGGATTGAGCTCGATTGGAGACAAACCGTACGGACTCACGATGCAAATGATTCGGTCTATGATTGGGCTGAGATATAACGTACTGGCGAACATACGTTTCATACACCGCGTCTCCCAAATAGGCCAACACCAGTGGACTTAATTGCTTATAAGGCTTCGATGGCAGAAAAGTGAACAGAGTCGAGTTCATCGTATCCCGTTCCTTCTTCTTTGATTGAATGGTTGTATTCGTATCCGTATTCGTATTCATATCAGTATCCGTCTCGAGCTTCCCCCTTGTCATTTTCGGCGCCAGCGGATTCCCTGCGGTGCATCCTCCAGGAATATTCCTTGCTCCGTCAATAGATCCCGGATCTCATCCGCTCGTGACCAGTTTTTACTCTTCCGCGCTTCCGTCCGCTCTATGATCAATCGTTCGATATCCTCATCCAGCAGCTCGTTGTTCTCTTCCTTCAGTATACCCAAGATCCCGTTAAGCTCAGCAAAAGCTTGCATTAATTGTTCCAACGCAGCCTTCTTCGCATTCGGCTTATTCATGTATGGATTGGCAATACTTACTAACTCAAACATAGCGGTGATCGCATCTGCTGTGTTAAAGTCATCGTTCATTTTATCTTGGAAAAAGGTTCGATTCGCTGCGATGGCGGCTTCTATTTCGTGTTCTTCCTCATCTCCATCCGGAGCAGACAAAGTCTCCAGACGATGCTTCAGATTAGCAACACAATTATTCAGTCGTTCCAGACCATTGTCGGCTTGCTCGACAGCTTCGTCCGTGAAATTGATCGGATTCCGATAATGTGTGGAGAGCATGAAAAAACGAAGCGTCTCAGGTTTGATCTGCTTTACCAGCTCTTTTACATTAATTCCGTTGCCAAGCGATTTGGACATTTTTTGATCATGGATATGAATGTATCCGTTATGCATCCAATACCTTGCCAACGGCTTGCCCGATAAGCATTCGGACTGGGCCACTTCACACTCATGATGCGGGAACTGCAGGTCCTGACCGCCGCCGTGAATATCAAGCGTATCGCCCAGGTATTTGCGCACCATAGCCGAGCACTCTATATGCCACCCTGGGCGCCCATCCCCCCAAGGACTTGGCCAGAATATTTCTCCTGGCTTGGCTGCCTTCCATAATACAAAATCTTGCGGATTCTCCTTGCGTTCGTCGACTTCTACCCGAATACCGAACTGCAATTCCTCCAAATTTTGGTGAGACAGCTTTCCGTATTCAGGAAACTTCGACGTTCGGAAGTAAACATCACCGCCGCTCTCGTATGCGAATTTCCCGTTCACCAACTCTTTAATAAAAGCGATGATCTCAGGGATATTCTCCGTGACTCGAGGGTGAACCGTAGCACGCTCGATCCGCAGCGATTCCAGATCTTCGTAGTAAGCGGCAATGAATCGTTCGGCAATGTCGGGTACGGTCATGTTCAATTGCTCGGATTTGCGAATCAGCTTGTCATCCACGTCGGTGAAATTCACTACATACTTGACTTCATACCCAAGCCAGCTCAAATATCTCCGAACGACATCAAAGAAAATAACAGGACGCGCATTTCCAATGTGGATATAATCGTACACGGTAGGTCCGCACACATACATATTCACCTTGCCAGGGGTAAGCGGTTCGAACGTTTCCTTGCTTCGCGTTAAAGTGTTATACAGTTTCAGATTGCCCATTGCCATTCTCTTGCCCTCCATTATGTTTCTTGCCTTCCTTAGCCTTCTGTTGCTGAAGCTCTTCAATCTGACTCCTCAGCTCTTCAATTTGTTTCTCCATTTGCTGAAAAATATCAATGAGCGGGTCCGGAAGCTTGTCGTGATCGAGTCGATTCAGACTGATCCCATCCCGTTTCACGACTCTCGCTTTGAATCCGACAACGGTGCTGTTAGGGGGGACCTCTTGCATGACGATCGCATTCGCGCCTATCTTCGAATTATCTCCCACGGTGAACGATCCCAAAACCTTCGCTCCTGAAGAAATTACCACATTATTGCCGATGGTAGGATGGCGCTTCCCTTTCTCCTTGCCGGTACCGCCTAAAGTTACGCCTTGATAAAGCACTACATCGTCGCCGATTTCGCAGGTTTCACCAATAACAACGCCCATTCCGTGGTCTATGAAGAGTCGATTTCCCAACTTCGCTCCAGGATGAATCTCGATACCGGTGAAGAAACGGCAGATTTGGGACACAATGCGTGCGATGGTGTACCATCTATGCTTGTAGAAGAATTGGGATATTCTATGTCCCCAAATGGCATGAAGACCCGAGTAGGTGAATAACACCTCGAACAAGCTCCTTGCCGCAGGGTCATTATCAAAAACGGCCCCAATGTCTGACTTCATTCGACTAAACATACGCTCTCCCCCGTTACCATTCTCTCTTGGCACAGAAAGTTCTCTTGTTTTCAGCACAATGATTCCAGCCTTTCCTGGTGGTTCACCAAATAAAAAACGCCCCTGCAGCGTTAGCTGCAGAGACGTCTGATCGCGGTCCCACTCTGCTTGAAATATCCTTGAGCACACATACTGTGAAGCATGCTGCTCTAACTATTCCACTCGAAATCCTTAACGCGGACCATTCGGCACTGCCTAGACGACTAGCGCAAACGAGTATACGTTCGCACATTAGTCGTATCAACCGTGCAGCTCACAGGCGCATTTCCGAATGAGCGGGATTGGATAACTCACAGCCGCTTGTTCAATAAGAACAACCGATTATCCTCTCTGTGAATCCCTGCCGAAACGTACTCTCCTGATCGAGGCTTTTATCTAAGCTCAATTAGCATAAAGTGTAAATGTAAATTACTGATTAGTATACACCAATCTAATGCGTTATGACAATATTCCGCTCAAACGTTCAACAATTTTGGCTTTTCCTAGCAGATACAACGTCTGATTCAGATCACGACCGTGCATCTGACCTGTCAGAGCAACGCGGATCGGCATGAACAATGCTTTTCCCTTGAAGCCCGTGTCCTTCTGCACTTGTTTCAATGATTGTTGTATAGTGTCTACAGTTAGCTCCGACTCCGACAACCGCTCAATGAGTTCAAGAAAGGCTCTAAGTACAGTAGGCACTTGTTCTTCCCTCAACACAGCTTCAGACTCTTCATCTCTTGTAACCGTATCGGTGAAGAACATCTCTGACAATTCAACAATTTCGGAAGCCGCATGCAATTGTTCTTGATACAGACCGACAAGCGATGTAACCCATTGCTTAGTTGCTTCGTCCAACTCAGTCGGAATACGTCCAGCTTTCTGCAGGTGGGGGATGGCTAGTTCGGTAATTCGCCCCGTGTCTGCTTTTTTAATGTAGTAATTGTTCATCCACTTCAGCTTCTCTGTATCGAACACGGCTGGACTTTTGGAGACACGCGAAAGATCGAACTGCTCAATGAGCTCATCGATGGTTTTTGCATTTGGGGTTGGGAATTTTTCTAGTTGT
>FWWL01001841.1_pt1 | contig 47788 bp, 54 predicted proteins | sample 2228331 | NCBI WGS metagenome assembly FWWL01 (sample SAMEA103939775, study PRJEB20133) | metagenome | reverse complement strand
GTCGCCGCACATCGCGACCAGCTTGCCGCCCGCCTGTTCCTTGCGGATCAGCGCCAGCTTGTCCTCAGGCGTCGCCTCGGCGAGGAAGTCGTCGACCCCGGCTTCGGCGGCGATTGCGGCAGCGGTGAGCGGGTTGTCGCCGGTGATCATCACCGTGCGGATGCCCATGCGGCGCAATTCGGCGAAGCGTTCGCGCACCCCGGCCTTGATCACGTCCTTGAGTGCGACCACGCCCAGCAGCTTGCCGTTCTTTGCGACCGCAAGCGGGGTCATCCCGGCGCGGGCAATCTCGTCGGTCACGCGGCGCAGTTCCGCCGCTGCCGACGTGTCTCCCAGCCCCGAATTGGCGCGCAGCACCGAATCAACCGCGCCCTTCTGGATCAGGCTTTCGCTGGTCCTCAAGCCTGAAATGCGGGTCTGCGCGGTAAACGGGATGACTTCGGCATCCGCGGGCAACGCTGTAGCGGTAACCCCAAAGCGATCGCGATCAAGCGCAAGGGCAACGATTGAGCGACCTTCCGGCGTTTCGTCCGCCAGGCTTGCAAGCAACGCTGCCTCGGCCAGCTCGAGTGTATTGACGCCACTCAATGCGCGAAACTCGCTCGCCTGACGGTCGCCGATCGTGATCGTGCCGGTCTTGTCCAGCAGCAGGACGTCGATGTCACCCGCAGCCTCGACCGCGCGGCCCGACTTGGCGAGGACATTAAACCGCACCAGCCGGTCCATTCCGGCAATGCCGATCGCCGACAGCAAAGCCGCGATCGTCGTCGGGATCAGCGTGATCAGCAATGCTGCAAGGATCGCGACCGGGATGCTGCCGCCGGCATAGCTGGCAAAGCCGGGGATGGTCGCGACCGCGATCAGGAAGATGATCGTCAGGCCAACCAGCAGGATCGTCAGTGCGATCTCGTTCGGGGTCTTTTGCCGTTCGGCACCTTCGACCAGCGCGATCATGCGGTCGAGAAATCCCTGTCCCGGTTCCTGCGTCACGCGTACCTTGATCCGGTCGGAGATGACACGCGTGCCGGCGGTCACCGCCGAGCGATCGCCGCCCGCTTCCCGGATCACCGGGGCGCTTTCGCCGGTGATCGCGCTTTCGTTGACCGACGCGACACCCTCGACCACCTCGCCATCGGCGGGAATCAGGTCGCCGGTCTCGACCAGCACCATATCGCCGCGCTGGAGCAAGGACGCGCCGACCAGCCCCCAGGCGTCACCGACGCCGATCAGGCGCTTGGCCTGAAGCTCCGCCTTGGTCGCGCGGAGCGATGCAGCCTGTGCGCGCCCGCGCCCCTCGGCCAGCGCCTCGGCAAAGGTGCCGAACAAGACCGTCAGCCACAGCCACACGATCAGCTGAATCTGGAACGGGATGGCGAGGTTCTCGCCCCCGATCCCGAGCAGCACGGTCAGCAGCAGTGCCACTGCCGCGGTGACGAACATCACCGGATTGCGGATCAGCTGGCGCGGATCGAGCTTCTTGAACGCATCGCCGATTGCCGGAAGGATCAGGTCAGCGGTGAACATGGATTTGGTGGTCATCGTTCGGCACTCAGAACAGCTGGCCGTGGACCATCGCGATCTGATCGGCGATGGGTCCTAGCGCGAGCGAGGGGGGGAAAGTCAGGCCGCCCAGGATCAGGATAATCCCGACGAGCAGACCGACCCACAGGCCGCCGGTGGTCGGGAACGATCCCGCAGTCTCCGGAGTGTACTTCTTGGCGGCAAGGCTGCCGGCGATGGCGAGCACCGGCACGATCACGAAGAACCGGCCCAGCCACATCGCGACCCCCAGCAGCCCGTTGTAGAAGGGGGTGCCTGCGGTCAGCCCGGCAAACGCAGAGCCATTGTTGCCGGTCGCCGAAGTGAAGGCGTAGAGGATCTCCGAAAAGCCGTGCGGCCCCTTGTTCAGCGGCCCGGCGAGGCCATCAGGCAGCACTGCGGCGAGCGCGGTGAGGCCGAGGATCGACAGCGGCAGGATCGCGATCGCGAGCACCGCGAGCTTGACCTCGCGGCTTTCGATCTTCTTGCCGACATATTCCGGCGTGCGCCCGACCATCAGGCCAGCGACGAACACGGCGAGGATGGCGAACAGCAGGAAGCCATAGATGCCCGCACCCACGCCGCCGATCACGACCTCGCCCAGCTGCATGTTGAATAGCGGGATCATCCCGCCGAGCGGGGTGAAGCTGTCGTGCATCGCATTCACCGCACCGCACGACGCGGCAGTGGTGACGACCGAGAAGAGCGCGCTCGCGGCGATGCCGAAGCGGACTTCCTTGCCCTCCATGTTCCCGCCCGCGACGCCGAGCGCGTGGAGATTGGGGTTGCCTGCGGCCTCCGCCCAATAGGTAACGCCCGCGCCGACCGTGAACAGGATCAGCATCGCGGTCAGGATCGCCCAGCCCTGCCGCGTGTTGCCCACCGCCTTGCCAAAGGTCCAGGTCAGGCCCGCGCCAATGGCGAAGATCGACAGCATCTGGACCAGGTTGGTCAGCGCATTGGGGTTCTCGAACGGATGCGCGCTGTTGGCGTTGAAGATGCCGCCGCCATTGGTGCCGAGCATCTTGATCGCCTCCTGCGAGGCGACGGGGCCAAGCGCGATCGACTGTTTGACGCCCTCCAGCCCCGTCGCATCGACCAGGCTGGCAAAGGTCTGCGGCACACCATTGGCGACCAGGAACAGCGCATAGACGATGCAGAGCGGCAGTAGCAGATACAGCGTGACCCGCGTCACATCGGCCCAGAAATTGCCGAGCCCACTCACCTGTCGCCGCGCAAACCCACGAAACAGCGCGAACGCGATGGCGATGCCAGTCGCGGCGGACAGGAAGTTGTGGATCGTCAGCCCCAGCATCTGGCTGAGGTTCGACAGCGCGACCTCGCCCGAATACCATTGCCAGTTGGTGTTGGTGGTGAAGCTGATCGCGGTGTTGAACGCGCCATCCGCGCTGATTCCGGCCAGTCCGCGCGGGTTCATCGGCAACACGCCCTGAAGCCGGAGCACCGCGTAGGTGAACAGCAGCAGTGCGAGGTTGAAGATCAGCATGTGCAGTGCGTAGCGGCGCCAGCTCTGTTCAACGGTCGGGTCGATCCCGGCGAGCTTGTAAAAGCTGAGCTCGACCGGCCCCAGAACCGCATGCAGCGGCGTGCGACGACCTTCATACAGTGCAAAGAGCCACTGCCCGATCGGCTTGGCAAGCGCCGCGACCAGCGCAACGAAGAGGAGGATCAACCCCCATCCCTGAACAGTCATAATATTGGGGCTTTCAGAATTTCTCGGGCCGGACGAGCACGACGGCGAGATAGATGAGCAGGGCGAGCGCGGTGATGCCGGCGAGCATCAGGTGAAGGCTCATCTCAGGCCTCGTCACACAGGCGCAGATAAGCGAGCGTCGCGAGGAACAGGCCGCCGAGTATGGCGAGCCAGATCACGTCAGACATGGGGGAAGACATGGGGGGCGGACTCCGAATGGTTTCGGAGGGTCAATTAGGCGCGAAGCCCATTAAGGTTCGCCGGTGAATGCCGGGCATGGGCATTAAGAAAGCATAAGAATCACACGCTGCCCGTTGGCATTCCCACGCGTGCGCGTCAGTGTCGCTGCAGATGCCCGACCCCGACTCCCGCCCCTCCCCCGAAGCCCTGCTCAGCACCGCGCAGCGCGAAGCACGCGGTCGGCTCAAGATCTTCCTCGGCGCAGCGCCCGGCGTCGGCAAGACGTTCGAGATGCTGCGCGAGGGCGCGGAGCGGCTGCGCGCCGGCACCGATGTCGTGGTCGCGGTGGTCGAAACCCATGGCCGCGCCGAAACCCAGGCGCTGGTCGCACCGTTCGAAGTGATCGCGCGCCGCACCCTGCCCTATCGCGGACACGAGCTGGAGGAGATGGACCTCGACGCGGTGCTGGCGCGGCGGCCCCAACTCGCACTGGTCGACGAATTCGCCCACACCAATGTCGAGGGCAGCCGCCATCCCAAGCGCTGGCAGGACGTGATGGAGCTGCTCGACGCGGGCATCCATGTCTACACGACGCTCAACGTCCAGCATGTCGAAAGCCTCAACGACGTGGTCGCGAGCTTCACCAAGGTCCGCGTGCGGGAAACCGTGCCCGACAGCGTGTTCGACGGCGCAGAGATCGAGGTGGTCGACCTGCCCCCCGACGAGCTGATCGATCGACTGAAGGAGGGCAAGGTCTATATCCCCGCCGAAGCATCGCGGGCGCTCGGCCATTTTTTCTCCAAGCCAAACCTGTCTGCATTGCGGGAGATGGCGCTGCGCCGCGCCGCGCTGAGCGTCGATCAGGCGCTGCTGGAGCATCTTGACGCCAGCGCACTACCCGGCACCTTCGCCGGGGGTGAGCGCGTGCTGGTCGCGATCAGCGAACTTCCCGGATCGGACGCATTGGTGCGGGCCGCCAAACGGCTCGCAGATGCACTTCGCGCACCATGGCAGGCAGTTTATATCGAAACCCCGCGCGCCGAGCAGTTCGGCGAAGATGAGAAGCGCCGTATTGCAGACACGCTGCGCCTCGCCTCCAGCCTCGGCGCCACGATCGCAACCGTTCCGGCCGCAAGCGTGATCGAGGGCCTGTCGATCCATGTTGAGGGCATGCGCGCGACCCAGCTGGTAATCGGCAAGTCGGTGCGCAGCTGGTGGTTTGAGCTCCGACACGGATCGGTCGTCGGTGCAATGCTGCGCGCGCGTGATGGTCTGGCGGTTCATGTCATCCCGGCGACGGAAGCCAGCACGGCCAGAGCTGCGCGCGCGCCCGCCGCGCGATGGGGCGATCCCGCAGCCTATGCGACCATTGGCGCACTGATCGCTGCCACGACATTGGTCGGAAAGCTGGTCGAACCCTGGATCGGTCTCGGCGGCGTCGACCTGCTGTTCCTGCTCCCGGTGATCGTGGCTTCAGGGCGGTTCGGACTGCGGCCGGGGCTCGCGACCGGATTACTCGCCGGGCTCGCCTATAACTTCTTTTTCCTGCCGCCGATCTACACCTTCACCATCGCTGACCCCCAAAGTCTGCTGACGATGTTCGTGCTGATCGGCATTGCGGCGTTCACCGCCAATCTCGCTGCCAAGCTCAAGGCGCGCGCAACGCTTGGCGCGCGTGGGGCGCAGGAGAATGCCGCGATCGCCGCGTTCGGCCAGGCGTTGGCGCGTGCTTCGAACTGGGAGACCACCAGCCGGATCATTTGCGATGAGGTCTCGCGACTGCTCGGTGTCAATGTCGTGCTTCTCAACCGCCGCGATCATGAATTGACGATCGTCGCGCAGTCACCCAACGGCGGTGTGGAGCTGGGATCGGTAAATATTGCCGCCGCGGACTGGTCATGGGATCGCGGTGAACCGGCGGGGATGGGCACCGGCACGCTGAACGCGGCTGACTGGCAATTTCACCCGCTCAAGACCGCACTGGGCGTGCTCGCGGTCATCGGCATCGCGCGCGCCGATGGACGCGATCCAGTGCGCGCCGATCGCGCTGTGCTGCTCCAAACACTGTTAGGTCAGGCGGCGCTGGCGCATGAGCGACTGAAGCTGGAGGACGAAGTCCGCGAAGTCAGCCTGCTCAAGGAACGCGATCGGCTTCGCGCGGCGTTGCTGTCCTCGATCGGCCACGACCTGCGCACGCCGCTCACCTCGGTCGCAACCGCGATCGAAGCGATTGCATTCGAGCATCCCGAAGCACCGACCCTGCCGATCGCGCGAATGGAGGTTGCACGATTGCGCCGCTTCCTCGACAATCTTGTCGACATGGTGCGGATCGACGGCGGAGCGCTGGAGCTGCGCCCCGAGCCGATCGATCTGACCGATGCGATCGGGGGCGCCGTCCATGATCTCAAGGACCTGTTCCGCGGGCGGCATATCGACCTGCGTGTGCCGGCAAACCTTCCTTTCGTCACCGCCGACCCGACCCTGCTCCACCATATCCTGATCAACCTGCTGGCGAACGCAGCACAGCATGGTGGGGAAGCGGGCATGATCACCATCGAAGGCACGCGCACGCCGGACGCGGTCGAGCTGTCGGTTCGGGATGAAGGGCCTGGTCTCGACGAAGGCCAGGCAGCGCTAATCTTCGAGACGTTTGCTCAAGGACGCGGCGGCGACCGTCATGGCGGCAGCGGTCTGGGGCTTGCCATCGTCAGGGGCTTCGCGACTGCCATGGGGGTCGATGTCCAAGCACGCAACCATCCGACCAACGGGGCCATCTTCACCCTGCGCTTTCCGAAGCAGCTATTGCCGGGTTCCACGCTCCAAGCATGACCAGCTGCATCAGTGTAAAGGCTGAACTGTTGGCGTTACATCGCGGCGATCTAACGTCGATGAGGTGCCCCATCGACCTTCTTGATCCTGCCGGGTAATCTTGTGTCCATCAACAAGACCGACACGGCCGTCGCAATCTTCGATTGATTCCATGCGAAGCGCTGGCACGGCAACTCCAGATTCCATAGAGATGATGTCCATGGAAGCAGCGATGCATCCCCTCTTTGTATGATTGCATGGAAGCCCAATCTCCATGAGTTTTCGAGGCAAACGCCTTCTCGATCCTTCGTTGAGATATGCTTCGATTGGTCTTGCAACGCTTCGCGTATTTTCCATACCGCTGGATCACCGCCACGATCACGCGACAGTGCTGGGTGCGATCATGTCGCGGTGATCCAAGCCGTCCTGCGACCGCAGGACCCACTTGCGCCTGAGCTCGGCAGAAGGCGATCACCTCCTGCGTCACAGCGTTGCGGCCAACCGCCTAAGCGGCCTTTCTCGTTGGTGCGATAAGTTCGAGGGTAGCTTTCAGGTTTTCGTCGACGATGCGGTGCGCCGGCTGAAAATCCCACGAATGATAGAAGTCATGATCCGGTCGCAGCATCTCCTTCGTGATGTAGGAGGCAACTCGCTCGCTGCTATTCACATCGATCTCGATCGAGCCTGCTCCGCGCCTAAAACGCTTCCAGATCTTGGGCAGCTCCTCCTCCCAGGGCTTGTCGAGGTTGTGCTGCCAGAATGCCCGCGTGAAATTGGCGACGCAGTGGAGATGGGGGTTACTGTCGAGCTTCTCGGGCATCGCCACGAGATGCAATCGCTCACAGGAGTAGCGGCTATGCGGGTTGGACGTCCTGAGCATGAACTTGTCCACCTCGCAGCAGAATGCGCCCAGCATCTTGCGCAGTAGCTCGGGCTCCATGTCCTTGCGGTTCAGCACCATGTCTTTGCGGTTCGGCGCAAGCGTGATCGCATGGCTGAACTCGGGGCGTGAGAGCCACTCGATCGTCTCGGCACGAAGGCGCACACGCGACATCGAATAGTCGGTTCTTGCGAGGGTCACTTGTGAAACGCCCGCTCGAGGGCCGCAAGATCTTCGTCGCGCAATCCCGCTTTCGAACTTTCGGGCCGCAGCCGCCGAACCAGCTCCATCGTTGCGATCTCTGGCAAAGCCAGCCAACGTCGGCGAGGGTTGCGCGCCGCCACGACCTCTTCGAGCAGAGCGCGCGTATCGGCAGGCAGGTCGTTGAGCGAACAACCTGCCACAGCCTCCAGCTTGCGCACGGTCTCGTCGGACGAATAGGAAACGCCGAAGAGCGCCTTGAAGTCCGCTTTCGGGAACCGCTGCTCCAACACGGCGAGAATGAAGGCGCTAGAGTCGATCCCCAGCACCTCGGCCATATCCAGCGCCCGCTCCACCGGGATACCGACGCGCCCCAACGCCATGTGGCTGAGCACCACCGACGACTTATACCCTAGCTGCTTTGCGACATCGCGCTGGGACCGGCCAGCTCCCTGAGCGGCCTTGATACTCGCTTCCAGCATCACCTGCGCGCGCGTCCCTGCCAATGGATACTGATCTACGTCGTCCGTCATGCAATTTTACACTTGATGCCAGATTGTTGTGCAACAACACACACACTCGATGACTACAGCAACCCTCAGAGAGCCGCCATGAAGGTATGCGCGCAACGCCCTGTATCAGATCTTGCACAACGGCTGCGTAGTGCCGCCCGAACTGGGCGCAAGCTGCACCTAGCGCCGGAGCATGTCCGCGTTTTGCTCTTCGAGGACATCTACCGCGTCACCAGCGCAATGGAAGCACAGGAGATCAGAGCCGCATGCGAAGCCGCAACCGTCAACGACAACGACATCAACTTGGAAGCTACTGGCTCTGGCAGCGGCCAGACGGTGGCGCCTGGTGCATCTGCTGGCTCGAATATCGTTCCGATGGACGCGCTGTCACGCGGCGCCCCACAACTCCTGCGCGAGGAGGCGGCCCAGATTCGCCGCCGCAAGAGGCACTAGACGCACTCGCGGCGCATCATGTCGCGAACACCGCGCCTCAGAAGCAATCCAAGGACGAGGCCCTCGTCGAGGCGCTCATGGCAGACTGGCTCAAGCATCATGTCGCCAACCTCGCAGCACCGGATCGCTACGTCTATTCAATCGACCAGTGGATCGCATTCTTCGAAGAGGAGCGCAGGCTGGGCCGGGTCAAAGGACCAACGGTGATGGAGCTCACCCCCGATCTGCAAATGCGATTTCGCACCTGGCGCGCCAAAGCGGGCGTCGGCGGCCATAGATCGACCGCGACCTTGCTGCACTGAGGGGCGCTCTGAGCTGGGCATGGAAGGCGCAACGCATTGACCATCCCCCGTTTGTCGCCAGCGTGCCGGTGCATCAAAAGGCACCTCCGCGTGACCGGCTGTTATCGTTCGAGGAGATCGCCGCCATCCTGGATGCTTGCGCTGGCAAGGCGGAGCGCGAACATCTCGTTCGCTTCATTGTGCTTGAGCTCGGCACAGCCGGCAGGCCAGAGGCAATCTTGGAGCTCACCGACGCCAATATCGACCTCAAGCGCAACCTGATCGACCCGCGTCAGCCGGGGCGGGTGCACTCGCGGAAACGCCGTGCTGTCGTCCCCGTGGCGAAGGCGGTCCGTCCTTGGGTCGAGGGCATCAAAGGTAAGCTCATCAAATACAAGTTCGCGATTGCGGAGAAAAACCGCGTTCCGGGCGGTCCAACGTATTTCGAGCGTGAGACCAAGAGCATCAAGACGGCGTGGAACGCGGCGTGCGAAGAGGCGGGCGTAAAAGGTGCGACGCCCAAGACGCTGAGGCACACGATGCTCACTTGGCTGGCCGAGCGCGGCGTGCCGTCAGAGCAGCATCAGATGCTCGCCGGGCATAGCGCTCAAGGCACGACCGCGCGCAACTACGAACACCTGTCGCCCACCTATCTGAACGCTGCTGTGGCGGCGATCGACGAGTTCTTCATCGAACTCTCGAAGCACACCAAAGCGCACCTGCGATACGCCAGCGATACAGAACACAAACAAGCGCCGGCCGCGTAGACCGGAAAATCGCTTGTTTCTAATGCGTTAGGTTGGTGGAGCTGAGGGGAATCGAACCCCTGACCTCTGCAGTGCGATTGCAGCGCTCTCCCATCTGAGCTACAGCCCCGCTCCACGTCCCGGCAGTGCCGGAAGGCGGCCCGTCTAGCTTTCCCGCACCCGCTTTGCAACGGGAAACGCGTCGAATTCCGCCCTCGGCGCGGTCTGCGGCGCGGCTGGTTCAGCCGGGAATCGGTTCGGCCGAGAGGATCTCGATCGCCTCGCTGCGCCCGCCGAAATCGACGCGCTCGCCGACTTCCGCGCCCAGCATTGCGGCGGCGAGCGGCGCCTGAAACGCGATACGATCCTGCGCCGGATCGGCCTCGTCAGGGCCGACAATGTCGATCGAGCGCGCGCGCCCGTTCAGGCGAAAGCCGACGCGCGATCCGATCGCCACCACATCCGCCTCCGGCACCGGCGCAAGCTGCGCAGTCGTCTGGCGCGTATGCCAGTAGCGCAGCTCGCGCAGCAGTGGTGCCCGCGCCTCCTCGCTCTCCAGCCCGTCGAGCTGCGCCTCCAGGACGCGTACCTGATCGTCGATCAGCGCCAGCCCGCGCGCGGTCACCAGATTGGGACCGGCGGGGATCGGCAGTTCGAACCGGGGTTCCTTATGCTCCTCGTCGCTTTCGCGGCGGAATGCGACACTCATTCACTCATCCTCAAATCGCGCCGCTGAACGTATCGCAGGCGGCAGGGTTGCCGCTGTCCAGTCCGCGCTTCAGCCACTTCATGCGCTGCGCCGATGTGCCATGGGTAAAGCTCTCCGGCACGATTGTCCCCTGTGCCTGGCGCTGCAGCGTATCGTCGCCGATCGCTTCGGCAGCGCGCAGCCCTTCCTCGATGTCACCTGCCTCAAGCCGGTCGCGATTCTGCGCCGCCCAGACGCCAGCATAGCAATCCGCCTGCAACTCGACCCGCACCGACAGCGCGTTACCCTCGGCCTGGCTCATCCGCGCCTGCCGCGCGCGCACCTGTTGCATCGTGCCGGTAACATTCTGGATATGGTGACCGACCTCATGCGCGATCACGTAATTCTGCGCGAAATCGCCCGCCGCGCCGAACCGCGTCGCCAGCTCGCGGAAAAATCCGGTGTCGAGATAGATGCCGCGATCCGCCGGGCAGTAAAACGGCCCCGCTGCCGAGCTTGCCTGACCGCAGCCCGACTGCACCCCGCCTTCATAGAAATTGAGCACCGGTGCCGGATAACGCTGGCCCTGATCGGCGAAGAGCTTGGTCCAGGTCTGTTCGGTGCTGGTCATCACACGGCACGCCTGCAGCTCCTCGGGCGTGTCGCACGCCTTTTGCTGCGCCACCTGCTGCCCGCCGGTGCCGGTCATGCCGCCGCCACTCAGCAATGCGCCGCCACCGCCCAGCGTCATGAAGATCGCAGCGCCAATCCCGATCAGCGCGATCGTCCCGCAACCCAGCCGACTGCCCAGCAGCATCGGCAGCAGCGCGAACAGGATGTTCCCCCCGCCGCCAAAACCGCCGCCACCGCCCGAGCCCAGATCGCGGACATTGTTACTGGGATCGAGATCGTCGAGCCGCATGGCCCATCCCCCTTTTTATCGTTTCCTTCCCGCCACAATGCCCCAAGCGGCATCGCGTTGCATGAAGAATCCCGCATTGCCCTTCGCGCTGCGTTGCACCACATGTGCGCCATGGCCGATGCCGATCCGCAGCGACGCAGGAAAGAGGGACGCGACGCGACGCTCCCCCTACCCGGCTGCGTGGCGCTAGTGCTGCAGGGCGGCGGCGCGCTCGGCAGCTATCAGGCCGGGGTGATCGAGGCGCTGGCCGGCGCCGACATCGAACCCGACTGGGTCGCCGGCATCTCGATCGGCGCGATCAACGCCGCGATCGTCGCGGGCAACCCGCCCGAACGCCGGGTCGAGCGGCTCGAAGCCTTCTGGAACCGCGTCACCAGCGGCCTGCCCAGCTTCCCGATCTTCCCGCAGGATCAGGTACGTGAGCTGGTCCATGAATGGTCCGCCGCCGCAGTGCTGATGCAGGGCGTTCCCGGCTTCTTCCACCCGCGCACGGTCCCGCCCTTCCTCGCAACCCCGGGCAGCTGCGCGGCGTTGAGCTTCTACGACACCGCCGCGCTCGCCGAGACGCTCGACGCTTTGATCGACTGGGATCTGCTCAACACCGGGCCGGTGCGCCTGTCGGTCGGCGCGGTCGAGATCGAGAGCGGCAATTTCCGCTATTTCGACACCAGCACCGACCGCATCGACGCGCGCCACATCATGGCATCGGGCGCGCTGCCGCCGGGCCTGCCCCCGGTCGAGATCGACGGCAACTATTATTGGGACGGCGGCCTCGTCTCCAACACCCCGCTGATCCATGTCCTAGATCATCAGCGCAGCGCGATGCTGGTGTTTCAGGTCGACCTCTTCTCCGCCGCCGCCGCGATGCCGCACACGATCACCGATGTGATGGCGCGCGAAAAGGAAATCCGCTTCTCCAGCCGCACCCGCCAGGTCAGCGACGAACGGCTGAAGCTGCGCAAGGAGCGCGAGCTGATCCGCAAGGTGCTGGCCAAGCTGCCCGACAGCCTTGCCGACGATCCCGATGTCGCCGCGCTGCGCCAGGCGGCGGACGAACAGCCGGTCAGCCTCGTCCACCTCATTTACCGCGCCAATGCGTGGGAAGGCGGCAGCCGCGACTTCGAATTTTCCGCGCGGTCGATGCGCGAACATTGGCAGGCGGGCCGCGACGATGTCGCACGCACCATGGCCAATGCGCGCCTGATCGCCAGCAACATCGCCGACGGCCATACCGCCGCCTTCGACTTGACCAAACGCTAATCAGGAGTATCCCATGTTCCTCAAGGGCAAGTCCGCCATCGTCACCGGCTCCACCTCGGGCATCGGCCTCGCCATCGCCAAGGCGCTGGCAGCCGAGGGCGCGAGCGTGATGATCAACGGCTTCGGTGACGCCGATGCGATCGAGACCGAACGCGCCGGACTGGAAGCGATCAGCGGTGCCAAGGCGCTCTACGACGCTGCCGACATGAGCAAGCCCGACGCAATCTACGCGATGGTCGAGCGCTGCCATGCCGAACTCGGCGGGCCCGACATCATCGTCAACAATGCCGGCATCCAGCATGTCGCCAAGATCGAAGAATTCCCGCCCGAAAAGTGGGACGCGATCATCGCGATCAACCTCTCCTCGGCCTGGCACATGATGCGCGCAGCGGTGCCGCACATGAAGGCGGCGAAGTGGGGCCGCATCATCAACACCGCCTCGGCGCATTCGCTCGTCGCAAGCCCCAACAAGTCCGCCTATGTCGCCGCCAAGCATGGCGTGGCCGGGCTGACCAAGACGATAGCGCTCGAAACCGCGACCGACGGCATCACCGTCAACTGCATCTCGCCCGGCTATGTCTGGACGCCTTTGGTCGAGAACCAGATCCCCGACACGATGAAGGCGCGCGGCATGACGCGTGAGCAGGTGATGAACGACGTCCTCCTCGCCGCACAGCCGACCAAGGAATTCGTGCTGCCCGAACAGGTCGCGGCGCTCACGTTGTTCCTCTGCCGCGACGATGCGCGGTCGATCACCGGCGCGAATTACAGCATGGATGGCGGGTGGACCGCCGCATGACCCGCGCCACGCTCCTTGCTCTGCTCGCCGGAGCCGCGCTCGCGGGTTGCGCACGCGACGGCCTCAGCCTCGTCGATACCCCACCCGAAACCCGCTGGCGCGCGGTCACCACCGATCAGGATCGCAACCGCCTGCGCGACTGGCGCAAGGCATGGACCACCGCCCTGCCCGCCGCCCGCACCGCCGACAATGGCGTCATCGCGCGCGAGGGCGCATTGTTCGAGCCCGACCGGGCGATGGCAAATGCCATGCCCCCCGCCGGCGAGTATCGCTGCCGCACCTTCAAGCTCGGTGCCTATCGCCCGGGCCTGCAGACCTTCGCCGAGCGCACGCCTGTGCGCTGTCGCGTGGGTCGCGATGGCGAGATGCCGGTCTTCGCGGTGTTGGAGGGCGAACAGCGCCCATCGGGCACGCTCTACGCCGAAACCGATGCACGCGTCATTTTCCTCGGCGCGCTCGAACTCGGCGACGAGACCAAGCCATTCCCCTACAGCCTCGACCGCAAGCGCGACATGGCCGGTTATGTCGAGCGCGTCGCGGTGGGCCGCTGGCGGCTAGTGCTGCCCTACCCCAATTTCGATTCGCAGCTCGACGTGATCGAACTGGTCCCGGCGGGTTAGCGTTGCGCAGGGCGCGGGGTGGGTTAGGGTAGCGTCATGAAGACGCTCCTCGCCACCGCCGCCGCGACGCTCGCGCTCGCCGCCCCTGCCGCAGCGGACAGCGTCCGCGACGCCACCGCGAAGGAGCTGCCCTCGCTGATGGCGCTCTACCGCGACCTGCACGCCAATCCGGAGGTCAGCCAGGCCGAGGTCAAGACCGCCGCCAAGCTCGCCGCCGAAGCGCGCAAGGCCGGCTACACCGTCACCGAACAGGTCGGCGGGACCGGCGTGGTCGCGGTGCTGAAAAATGGCGACGGCCCGGTCGTGCTGATCCGCGCCGACATGGACGGCCTGCCGGTGACCGAGGAAACCGGCCTCCCCTTCGCGTCAAAGGTGCGCACGCGCACGCCCGAGGGGGTCGAGAGCGGCGTCATGCACGCCTGCGCGCACGATACGCACATGACCGCCTGGGTCGGCACGCTGCGCAACCTCGCGGCGATGAAGGACCAGTGGCGCGGCACCGTCGTCATGGTCGCGCAACCGGCGGAGGAAAACAGCGCCGGCGCGCTCGCGATGCTCAAGGACGGCCTCTACACCCGCTTCCCCAAGCCGACCCACGCCATCGCTTTCCACAACAGCGCCGCGCTGCCCGCCGGCGTGATCGGCGTCCGCGCCGGCCCGACCTTCGCCAGCGTCGATTCGGTCGATATCGTGGTGAAGGGCGTCGGTGGCCACGGTGCCTATCCTGCGACGACGAAGGACCCGATCGTGCTCGGCGCGCGCATCGTCTCGGCGCTGCAGACGCTGGTCGCGCGTGAGATCGATCCGCTCGATTCCGCCGTGGTCACGGTCGGCAGCTTCCAGGGCGGGACCCGCCACAACATCATCCCGGACCAGGCGCTCCTGCTGCTCACCGTCCGCGCCTATACGCCCGAAGTGCGCAAGCAGTTGCTCGACGGCATCGCGCGCATCGCCAAGGGTGAGGCGATCGCGGCGGGCGTACCGGAGGACCGCATGCCGATCGTCACGGTGCGCGAACCCTTCACCCCGCCCGCCGTCAGCGATCCCGCCTTTGCGGGCCAGCTCAAGACGCTGTTCACCGCCCGCTTCGGCGCGGCGCGCGTAACCGACATCGCCCCGACGATGGCGGGCGAGGATTTCGGCCGCTACCCGATCGCCGACCCGTCGGTGAAGAGTGTGATCTACTGGGTCGGCGGCGTGCCCCAGGACGCGTGGGACAAGGCGCAGGCCAATGGCGGCACGGGCCTGCCCTCGCTACACAGCCCCAAATGGGCACCCGATGCCGAAAAGGTGATCGGCACCGCCGCCGAAGCAATGACGGCGGCGGCGCTCGATGTGATGAAACGTTAGGGGGGAACACCCCGTTTGCCCTGAGCCTGTCGAAGGGCGATTCCCGACAGCGGTGGCTTCGGCCCTTCGACAATGACCAGGTGAAACGTCCCCCGGACGTTTCAGCCAAAGCCGGGGGCTTTGGCGACCTGGTCATCACGGCAAACGGCTACTCCGCCCCGCCCTTCGCCTTCGCCAACTCAGCCTCCTTGTCGGCATCATAGCCAGTCGAAGGCGCCGCATGATGCGAATGGATCGGCTGCGTGCCCGAGGGCGGGTCGGACGCATCCATCGACTCATCCAGTGCGCGGTCCAGCCGCGCCTGCTTACTCTCGGGATTCTTCTCCAGCCGCTCGGTAATGCTCTCGTCGGTCCCGGCGTCGCCGCGCTTGTTATCGTCGTCCATCGTCTCTCTCCCAACTGGGTGGACGATGAAAACGCGCGCCCTGCATCTCGCGTTCCGCCCCCGAAACGCAGAAGGGCCCGGCCATCGCTGGCCGGGCCCTCCCGAAATCGCCATCGGCAGCGCGGATTATTCGCGGTTGCCGATGATGCTGAGAATGAACTGGAACATGTTGATGAAGTCCAGATACAGGTTCAGCGCACCCATGATCACCGCCTTGCCGACCATGTCGGTGCCGGCGACATACTGATAGACGCTCTTGATCCGCTGCGTGTCATACGCCGTCAGACCCGCGAAGATCAGCACGCCTGCGATGCTGATGATCAGCGAGAACGTGCTCGACTGGGTGAAGATGTTGATGATCGACGCGACGATGATGCCGATCAGGCCGACGATCAGGAAGCTGCCGAGACCCGACAGGTCCTTCTTGGTCGTGTAGCCATAGAGGCTCAGGCCCGCGAAGCCCGCTGCGGCGGCGAAGAACGCCTGCGCGACCGAGGTGCCGGTGTAGCGCAGCAGCAGCGTCGAGAGCGACAGGCCCATCAGCACCGTGAACGCCCAGAACATGCCCTGCAGCGCGGGCGTCGAAAACTTGTTCTGGCCAAAGCTCATCGCGAACACGATCGCCAGCGGCGACAGGATGATCAGCCATACCAGAGGGCCGCCATTGGCGAAGACCGAGGCAGCCGCCGATTCGGCTCCGCCCCAGGCAAACAGCAGGGCGACGATGCCGCTCAGCAGCACGCCCGATGCCATATAGTTGTAAACCGAAAGCATGTAGGACCGCAGCCCCGCATCATACGCGGCGCTATCCCGCGTACCTGCGGCCGTCGCGTACGGCGCGGCGGTCGTGTGGGGGTCAGACCAGTTAGCCATCTCAAACTCCTTTGCCCGGCGGTCTCTGGATATCGGCCGCCCGGATGTTACCGAATATCATGCTTTGCCGGGCGAGATTCAAGGAAAACCGGAATCGCTGTCTCTGACAAAGTGGGTTAATCGCCGGACCATGCACCGCCTGTTCGTCGCATTGCGCCCGCCGCCCCCGATTCGCGACCTGCTGATCGACCAGATGGACGGCATCGACGACGCCCGCTGGCAGGATGACGACCAGCTCCACATCACGCTGCGCTATATCGGCGAAGTCGATTCGCGCATGGCAGAGGATGTCGCCACAGCCCTGTCGACGATCCGCGCCGACCTGCCGCCGCTGCGCATCCAGGGCTGCGGCATGTTCGACAGCAAGGGGCATCCCAATGCGATCTGGGCCGGCGTCGCCCCGCGCGATCCGCTCGCCGCGCTCCACCGCAAGATCGACCGCGCGCTGGTGCGCATCGGGCTGGAGCCGGAGCATCGCGCCTATCTGCCGCACATCACGCTGGCGCGGCTCGCGCGCTCGGCGGGGCCGGTCGATGCCTTCCTCGCCCGCCACGCCGCGCTGACCAGCCCGGAGTTCAGCGTCACGCACATGGCGCTCTACGAAAGCCGCCTCGGCACCGGCGGCTCTAGCTACGAGCCGGTGGCGCGCTATGCACTCACCGGCCCATAACGCCTCGATTCAGCCAGCTGCGAACACACCACACGCGATGCGGTCACCGCTATTGCCCGACGGATCGGTCTTCTGGTCGTCCGGTCCGGCATGGACCACGAACGCCGCGCCATCGGCGTCGAGCAAGCCTTCCATCGTCCCCGACCCCAGCTTGTAGGTCAGCGTGCCGGTGCCATCGGGGCGCACGATCAAATTGGGCATGTCGCCGGCATGCGCACCCTGCGGATTCTCCAGGCCATGCTTGGTTGCGCCGGGGTTCCAGTGGCCGCCAGCGGTGGTGAAGGCCGGCGCGTCGCACTTGCCGGTCATATGCACATGCACGCCATGCGGCCCGGGGGAAATGCCGGTCACCGACACCTTCACCGACAGCCCGCCATTGGTCACCGTCGCCACCGCGCTGCCCGCGGCGCTGCCATCGGCGCGCTTGAGCTGCGCCGTCGCGCGACCGGGGTCGCTGGTGGTGGCGCCACCGCTGCACGCGGCGGTCAGGGCAAGTGCGGCAAGTGCACAACCGGTCCGGATCATCGTTTCACTCTCCTGTTCTGGAAACCCGTCACCCCAATGGCCGAGCGGGGGAAAGGGTTCCGCATGTCACGCCCGCGGATGGGCGTTGCGATAGACGTCGAGCAGATGCGCAGCGTCCACCGCGGTATAGATTTGCGTCGAGCTCAGGCTGGCATGGCCGAGCAGCTCCTGCAAGGCGCGCAGATCCGCCCCGCGCCCCAGCAGATGCGTGGCAAAGCTGTGGCGCAGCGCATGCGGCGTCGTCCGCTCGGGCAGGCCCAGCTGCACCCGTGCCTTGCGCACCGCCCGCCGCACCAGCGCCGGATCGAGCGGCCCGCCCCGCGCCCCGCGAAACAGCGGCGCGCCCGGCGCGGTGCCATACGGACAAAGCCGCACATACTCCTCCACCGCCGCGCGCACCTGCGGCAACAGCGGCACGATCCGCGTCTTGTCGCGCTTGCCCGTGACCCGCAGCGTTTCGCTCAGCGGCAGCGCAGCACCAGTCAACGCCATCGCCTCCCCGATGCGCAAGCCAGCGCCATAGAGCAGCAACAGCACCGCCAGGTCGCGCGCCGCGATCCACGGTTCGCGCGCCTCGTCCGCCACTTCCTCGGCCAGCGCCACCGCCTCATCGGGCGACACCGGACGCGGCACGCCCTTGCGCACGCGTGGGCCGCGCAGCCGGGGCAGCTCGGCGTCCTCCCCGCCCGCAAAGCGCAGAAACGCCCGCACCGCCGACAGCTCCCGCGCCGCGCTGGCATTGCCGATTCCGTCAATGCGCCGCTGCGCCAGATAGGCACGCAGATCCGCCGCGCTCACCTTGGCCAGCGCCGCACGATCCACCGCCCCGCCCCAATGCCCCGACAGAAAGCTGATCAGCCGCGCCGCCGTCGCTTCATAAGCACGCAGCGTATGCGTCGAGCGCCGCCGATCCCGCGCCAGATGTGCGCCGAAGAGGAGGGGTAGTGGCTTGTCGTCCATCACCCGACCTTATCCCAATTATCCTCCCCCGCCAGGGGGAGGTGGCGCCGAAGGCGACGGAGGGGGAGGACCGCTGTGCGCTATCGCCTCTTGCCGTAGTGCTTCCTCCCCCTCCGTCAGGCTACGCCTGCCACCTCCCCCTGGCGGGGGAGGATTGATTGGTGCTCGATCCAAAACCCCCTAAACACCCTCCCCATGATCAACACCGCCGGCCACCGCATCGCCTACCGCCACACCCCCGACACCGGGCCGACCATCGTCTTTCTCCCCGGCTATGCCTCCGACATGAGCGGGAGCAAGGCGGTCGCGATCGAACACTGGGCGCAGTCCACCGGCCGCGCCTTCCTGCGCTTCGACTATGCCGGCTGCGGCGAGAGCGAAGGCGCGTTCGAGGATCAGACGCTGGCCAGCTGGCGCGACGATGTGCTGCTATTGATCGACCAGCTGATCGCAGGCCCGGTGGTGCTGGTCGGATCGTCGATGGGCGGGTGGATCATGCTGCTGGTCGCGAAAGCCCGGCCCGACCGCGTCGCCGCCCTCGTTGGCATCGCCGCCGCGCCCGATTTCACCGACTGGGGCTTCACCCAGGCACAGAAGATGACCTTGCTCAACGACGGCCGTCTCGAGCAACCGTCCGAATACTCCCCCCAACCCACCGTGACCACCCGCGCCTTCTGGTCGTCGGGCGAGGCCAACCGGCTGATGCACGGGCCCATCGACCTGCCCATGCCCGCGCGCCTGATCCACGGCCAGCGCGACCCCGACGTGCCATGGGAACGCAGCGTCACCCTAGCCGGCCTGCTCCGTTCAGACGATGTGCAGACACTCCTCGTCAAGGACGGCGACCACCGTCTGTCGCGCCCGCAGGACATCGCCTTGATCCTGCGCACCCTAGAGGATCTCGTCCCCACATCATGATGTTCCTGCTCCTCGCCGCCGCCACGCAGACAACCCCGGTCGGCCCGCCCTCGCCGGAAGAACAGCGCTGGGAACGCTGCGTCGAACTCGCCGTCGATGCACCCGCCGAAGGAATCGCCGAAGCCAATCGCTGGCGCATGGCGGGTGGGCGTTTTCTTGCCGAACAATGCCGCGGCATGGCCTATGCCCGGCAGCAGCGCTGGGTCAGCGCGGGCGGCGCCTTCGAAACGGCGGCACGCGAAGCCGAAGTCGCGCGCGACCGCCGCGCGTCCAAATATTGGGCACAGGCCGGCAATGCCTGGCTTGCCGCCGGGGAGGCCGCAAAGGCACGCTCAGCGCTCGACGCCGCGCTCGCCACTGGCACGCTGGAGGGGCTGGAGCTCGGCGAGGCGCATCTCGACCGCGCCCGCGCGCTGGTCGCATCGGGCGACCTCGCCGGCGCGCGCGGCGACCTGGACAAGGCGCTGATCCACGCGGCGAAGGACCCCATGGCGTGGCTGCTCTCCGCCAACCTCGCACGCCGCACCGGCAACATCCCGCTCGCCCGCGAACACATCGCCCGCGCGCTCGAAAAGGCCGGCGACGACGCCTCGGTCCAGCTCGAAGCCGGCAACATCGCCGCCGTCGCGCGCGACGAAGCCGGGGCCAGAGCCGCCTGGACCCGCGCCGCGCAGATCTCCCCCGACGGTCCGATCGGCGCCTCCGCCCGCGCCGCGCTTAAACAATTCGAGGGTGGGGAATAGAAACCGCCACCATCTTTCCTATCTCTGGCCAAAACCAGCGACAGGGACTCCCGATGCACTATCTCCACACCATGATCCGGGTGACCGACCCGGACGCCTCGATCCGCTTCTTCGAACTGCTCGGCCTCAAGGAAACCCGGCGGATGGAGAGCGAAAAGGGTCGCTTCACGCTGATCTTCCTCGCCGCCCCCGGCGACATCGCCGCGGAAACGTCCGAGCGCGATGGCCGCCCGCGTGCCGAGGTGGAACTGACCTATAACTGGCCGCCCGAGGATGGCAGCGCGCCCGAGGTCTACACCGGCGGCCGCAATTTCGGGCACCTCGCCTATCGCGTCGAGAATATCTACGAAACCTGCCAGCGGCTGATGGACGCCGGCGTGACGATCAACCGTCCGCCCCGCGACGGCCATATGGCATTCGTGCGCAGCCCCGACGGCATCTCGATCGAACTGCTGCAGGACGGGCATCTGGAGCCGGCCGAACCGTGGGCGTCGATGCCCAACACCGGGGCCTGGTAATGGCAATCGAGGTCGTCCGAATCCCCGCGTTCAGCGACAATTACATCTGGCTCGCGCATGACGCCGCGTCGGGGGAGACGATCGTCGTCGACCCCGCCGCAGCGGAACCCGTGCTGGAGGCCGCCGCAGCGCGCGGCTGGACGATCTCGGCGATCTGGAACACCCACTGGCACCCCGACCACACCGGCGGAAATGCCGCGATCAAGGCCGCGACCGGCTGCACCATCACCGCCCCGGCCGCAGAGGCCGCAAAGATCCCGACCGCCGACCGGCTGGTGGCCGAAGGCGACACGGTCATGCTCGGCGACTTCGCAGCGCGGGTGATCGACGTCCCCGCCCACACCGCCGGCCATATCGCGTACCACCTCCCCGAGGCCGAGATCGTCTTCGTCGGCGATACGCTGTTCGCGATGGGCTGCGGCCGGTTGTTCGAAGGGACGGCGGCGCAGATGTTCGCGAACATGCAGCGCCTCGCCGCGCTTCCCGGCGAAACCACCGTCTATTGCGCGCACGAATATACCCAGTCGAACGGCCGCTACGCGCTGGTCGCCGAACCGGACAATCACGCGCTGGTCGCGCGGATGGCCGAAGTCGATGCGATGCGCGCGCAGGGCCTGCCCACCGTGCCGACCACCATCGCGCTCGAACGCGCCACCAACCCCTTCATGCGCGCCGCGTCAGCCGAGGAACTGGCCGAACGCCGCGCGGCAAAGGACAGCTTCCGGGGTTAACCCACCCGCCGTTTGCCCTGAGCTTGTCGAAGGGCCGAAGCCACCGCTGTCGAGCAAAGCCCTTCAACAGGCTCAGGGCAAACGGAGGTGGGCATTACCTAACCCGCTTGTTCCACGTCACCACGCGATAGGCCCACACCACCACCACCGCAGCCGTCGTGAGAATTGCGACCGGCCCGACATAGACCTGCAGCTCCTCGAACCGCGACCCAAGCAACAGCCCAGCATAGGCCAGCACCGCATTCCAGATCGCGCTCCCGACGAACGTCGCCAGCAGGAAGCGCGGCATCCCCATCTTCGCCATGCCCGCAGGCAGCGAGATCATCGTGCGGAACGTCGGCAGGAAGCGGAAGAAGAACACCACCCACAGCCCGTGCCGGTTGAAGAAGCGGTTGAGCTGCTCGACCTCGTCCCAGGTCAGCGTCAGCCAGCGCCCATAGCGATCGACGAACGGCTTCAGCCGCGCGATCCCGATCCAGCGCCCGATGCCGTACCACACCATATTGCCCGCCGTGGTGCCAAGCGTCGCGACGATCAACAGCGGGGTCATGTCCATGTCGCCGCGCGCCACCGCCATCCCGCCAAAGCCCATGATCACCTCCGACGGAATCGGCGGAAACACATTCTCCAGCGTCATCAGGATGAAAATCCCGACATATCCGCCCCAGGCGATCAGGTTCAGAATGAATTCGGTCATAAGGGACGCCAAACGCTAATCAGGGAAAAAGGATCAGCCGCGCGCAGCGACGCGGCGCTCGATCGCATCCCAGATCATGGCGGCGGTGTCGGTCCCGTTGAACCGGTCGATCGCGACGATGCCGGTCGGCGACGTCACGTTAATCTCGGTCAGCCACTCGCCGCCGATCACGTCGATCCCGACAAAGATCAGCCCGCGCCGCTTGAGCTCCGGCCCCAAAGCCGCGCAAATCTCGGCTTCCTTGGCGGTCAGCTCGGTCTTCGCCGCGGTCCCGCCGACCGCCAGGTTCGACCGGATCTCGCCCTCGCCCGGCACGCGATTGACCGCGCCCGCCACCTCGCCATCGACCAGCACGATGCGCTTGTCGCCCTTCGCCACATCGGGAAGGAACGCCTGCACCATGTGCGGCTCGCGGTACGCGGTGTTGAACACCTCGATCAGCGACGACAGGTTCGCACCATTACCGTCGATCTTGAAGATCGCCTTGCCGCCATTGCCGTGCAGCGGCTTGACCACGATCGCGCCATGCTTGGCGAGGAACGCCTTGGCCTCGTCATAGTCGCGCGTGATCAGCGTCGGCGGCATGAAGCGCGCGAAATCGAGCACCCAGACCTTCTCCGGCGCATTGCGCACGCTGGCAGGGTCGTTGACCACCAGGGTTCGGTCCGAAATCCGCTCCAACAGATGGGTCGCGGTGATATAGCCCAGGTCGAACGGCGGATCCTGCCGCATCAGCACGACATCGGCATCGTCGCCAAGGTCCAGCGACACCGGATCGCCGAACGCGAAATGATTGCCCGCCACGCGCTGCACCGTCACCGGATGCGCCTTCGCCCACACCCGCCCATCGGCATAGTTCAACGCCTCGGGCGCATAATGGAACACCCGATGCCCGCGCGCCTGCGCCGACAGCATCAGCGCAAAGGTCGAATCGCCCGCGATGTTGATCGAATCGAGCGGGTCCATCTGCACGGCGACGGTCAATTGTCGGGTCACGAACCACACCTCCGTTCGCCCTGAGCTTGTCGAAGGGCAGGTTTTCTTGAGCGCCCCGGTAAAATAAAGGACGACGCTTCGACAAGCTCAGCGTGAGCGGGAGATGGGAACGACATGAGGGTTTGTCACCCAATCCACGCATTCTCGATATGCCGCGGCCGCACGCCCGGCGCGAGCAACAGGACATCGACCCGGATATCCTCGCCGTTCGCGGCAAAACGCGGCATCAGATATTCCGCCGCCGCCGCAACCCGCGCCAGCCGCCGCTCGTCGATGGCAAAGTCCAGCTCCGCCGCAGACTTGCGCGCCTTGACCTCGACAAACGCCACCAGCTTGCCGCGCTTCGCCACCAGATCGACCTCCCCCGCCGGCGTCCGCACCCGCCGATCCAGAATCCGCCACCCGCGCAGCCGCAAATACCACGCCGCCCGCGTCTCCCCATCGCGGCCGGACTGTTCGGCGGCGCGGCGGTCCCTCACCCCTTGAGTTCCATCGCCCGCGCGTACAGCGCCTTGCGGTCCAGCCCCAGCCGCTTGGCCACCTCGCCCGCCGCCTTCGACACTGGCAGCCGCGTCAGCGCCTCGGCCAGCGCCGCATCGGCATCCTCCGCGCTCGCCGGCGCCGCCTCGCCCGGCGGGGCGACCACCACGACGATCTCGCCCTTCGGCCCGCCCTCGGCATAGCGCGCCGACAGCTCGGTCAGCGACCCCGTCACGCATTCCTCGAACTTCTTGGTGATCTCGCGCGCGACCGCCGCCTCGCGATCCCCCAGCCCCTCGGCCAGCGCCGCCAGCGCCGCCGACAACCGCGGCCCGCTTTCGTAGAATACCAATGTCGCGCGGACCCCCGCCACTTCCGCGATGGCTTCGGCGCGTGCCTGCTGCTTGCTCGGCAAAAACCCCATGAACAAAAACCGGTCGGTCGGCAGCCCGGCCAGCGTCAGCGCCGCGATCCCCGCACACGGCCCGGGAATCGTCACCACCGCATGCCCCGCCGCGCGCGCATCGCGGACCAGCTTATATCCCGGGTCAGAGATCAGCGGCGTGCCCGCATCGGACACCAACGCCACCGCCTGCGTCGCCATCCGCGCCACAAGACCGGGCCGCACGGCTTCGGCATTATGGTCGTGATACGGCGTCATCGGCCGCTTCGCACCCAGATGCCGAAACAGCCCCGCTGTCACACGCGAGTCCTCGACTGCAACCACATCGGCGTTCAGGAGTATTTCAGCCGCACGCGGGGAAAGATCGCCGAGATTGCCGATCGGCGTCGCGACGATATAGAGGCCGGGCTCAAGAACAGAAGTCATTGGGGAACGTCATGGCAGAGGCTGCAGCGAAACGCCAACCGGGCATGTCGCGGATCATTCGGGGAATCGTCATCGGTGCCGCGCTCGCGCTCTCCGCCTGCGTCCGCCCCTCGGCCCCGCCGCCCGAGCCGGTGCGCCCCGGTCCGACCCAGCCGGTTCGCCCGACCACCCCGCCGCCGGTCCGGCCCGGCCTTCCCGAAGCCGATACCGAACGCCATCGCGTCGCCCTGCTCGTGCCGATGTCCGGCACCAATGCCGGTATCGGTCGCAGTTTGAACAACGCGACCCAGCTCGCGATTCTCGATCTCAAGGCGGATAATGTCCGCATCACCACCTATGACACCGCACTCGGCGCGACCGCTGCGGCGACGCGTGCGCTGGCCGATGGCAACAAGCTGATCCTCGGCCCGCTGCTCGCCGAAGACGCCCGCGCCATCGCCCCGCTCGCGCGCCGCGCCGGGGTGCCGGTGCTCAGTTTCTCGAACGACACCGGCGTTGCCGGCAACGGCACGTACGTCATGGGCTACACGCCTGCCCAGTCGATCGAGCGCGTGGTCGATTATGCGCGCCGCAGCGGCGTCACCGAATTCGCCGGGCTGATGCCGACCGGCCTCTATGGCGATCGTGCTAGCACCGCCTTCCTCCGCGCAGTGGAAGGTGCGGGCGGCAAGGTCACCGCGCTCGAAACCTATGATCGCGGTGCCCCCGCGATGAACGCGGCAATCGCCCGCCTCGCCCGCTCGCCGTTCCAGGCAGTGCTGATCGCCGACAGCGCGAGCGGCGCAGTCACCGCCGTCCCCGGCATCCGCCGCGCCAACGCCAATGCGAAGGTGCTCGGCACCGAATTGTGGAACAGCGATTCGGCCGTTGGCGGCATGACCGCGCTCAACGGGAGCTGGTTCGCAAGCGTGTCGGACACGCTCTACCGCACCTATGCCAACAAGTATCGCGCCCGCTTTGGCGCCGCGCCCTATCGCCTCTCGACGCTCGGCTATGATGCAGTGCTGCTCACCGTGCGGATCGCGCGCGACTGGCGCCCGGGCGACAATTTCCCAACCGGTCGCCTCAGCGACGAAGGCGGGTTCGGCGGCATCGACGGAGCCTTCCGCTTCGGCCGCGACGGCGTCGCCGAACGCGCGCTGGAGGTGCAGGAGATCAGGGGCGGCACCACGGTGACCGTCTCCCCCGCGCCGCAGGGCTTCGGGCGTTAAACCTTTAAATCCTCCCCGGAACGGGGAGGGGGACCATGCGCAGCATGGTGGAGGGGGCCCGAGGCAAGCGACTCGCTTCGAGGAGGGCCCCCTCCGTCAGCGCTGCGCGCTGCCACCTCCCCGTTCCGGGGAGGATTTAGACAACCACCTCCCGCAAGATCCCCTCTAGCACCGGCATCCCGGCGGCGGTAACCCGCAGCCGATCGCCTTCGCGCACGATCAACCCGTGCCCCGCGAGCCGCTCCACAGCGGGAAGATCGACATACTCCACCCCGATCCGCCCCAGATCGACCCCCTCGGCCAGCCTTAGCCCCATCACCAGCGCCTCGGTCGCGCGCTCGGTGGCGGCCAACACAACCTCTTCCTGCACCCCATGCCCGTTGCGCGTGACGGCGTTCAGCCAGTTCTCCGGCTTTTTGTGCCGCGTCGTCGCATGGCCGGTCCGCCGCCCATGCGCCCCCGGCCCGACCCCGGCATAATCGGTGTAGCGCCAGTAGCTCAGGTTATGCCGGCTCTCCGCTCCCGGCCGCGCATGGTTTGACACTTCATACAGCGGCAGCCCCGCCGCGCTGGTCAGCGCCTGCGTCACGTCCCACAGATCCGCCGCCGCATCCGCATCCGGGATCACCAGATCGCCCTTCGCCGCCAGCGTCGCAAAGCGCGTCCCCGGCTCGATCGTCAGCTGATACAGCGACAGATGCTCGGTCCCGAAACTCAGCGCCCGCGCCAGCTCCGCCTCCCACTCCGCCACCGACTGCCCCGGCCGCGCATAGATGAGGTCGAAGCTCACCCGCCCGAAATGCCGCTGCGCCGTCGCCAGCGCCCCGAGCCCCTCGGTCACGCCATGCGCGCGCCCGAGAAACGCCAGCGCATCGTCATCCAGCGCCTGCAGTCCCAGCGACACGCGGTTGACCCCGGCGGCGGCCAGATCGGCAAAGCGCGCCGCCTCGACCGACGACGGATTGGCCTCCAGCGTCACTTCCAGATCGCCCTGCGGCGACCATGCCGCCACCGCCGCGTCGATCACCGCCGCCACGGTCTCGGGCGGCATCAGCGACGGCGTACCGCCCCCGAAAAAGATCGACCCCAGCCGCCGCCCGGGCAGCAGCGCCGCCTCATGCGCCAGGTCGGCGAGCAGCGCCTTGCGCCACGCATCCTGGTCCACCACCTCGCGCACATGGCTGTTGAAATCGCAATAGGGGCATTTGGACACGCAGAACGGCCAGTGGACGTAAAGCGCCAGCGGAGCCGCAGCATTCGGTTCGGAACCATTCATGTTGCGCGCGCTATGCGCGGAAACGAGGTTTTCCGAAAGATGCTGCTCCTACCCCTCCTGCTCCTCGCCGCCTGCTCGCCCCCGGGCGCGCCGCCGCAGAACGAAGCGCCGAGGCAGTTCGTCGAGCGCCGCGAGTCGCTCGAACCCGCCCCGCGCGGCGCCGAGCGCCTCCGCACCGCGATGCTCGACGCGCACAACGCCGCGCGCGCCGCGGTCAAGGTGCCGCCGCTGACCTGGGACGATGCCCTCGCCCGCGACGCCGCCGCCTATGCCCGCGTCCTTGCGCGCAGCGGCAGGTTCGAGCACGCGCAACAACCACGCGGCCCCGCGGCACAGGGCGAAAATCTCTGGAAAGGCACGCGCAGCGCCTATCGCTACGAAGAAATGGCGGGACATTGGGTCGCTGAGAAACGCGACTATCTCAACCGCCCGATCCCGCACATCAGCGCCACCGGTCGCTTCGTCGATGCCGGTCACTACGCCCAGATCGTGTGGTCGATAACCACCCGCGTCGGCTGTGCCCTCGCCAGCAACGCGCGCGAGGACGTACTCGTCTGCCGCTACGCCCCCGCCGGCAATGTGATGGGACAGGTGGCGTTGCCCTAACCGACCTTATTCCCCCGGGGAGATGCCGACCGCGCCTTCATCCGCTCCACCCGCGCGAACGACTTCTCCTCGCGCCCGAACAGATAATAATTCGGCTTCCGCCCCGCCGCCTCATCCGCCTCCAGCCGCCGCTCCAGCTTGCGGACGCCGAAACTGCCTTTCATGCAGCACACGCACCCGCACGGCGCCGTCCCGTTCGCGCCGGGCATGTAGCGCCAGCCCGTAACCTGCGGCAGCATCTTGAAGCGCAGGATTTCGCTCCGCGCGATCGGACGCGCAATCGTCACCTGAAACCCCTCGGGCGAAGACGGCAGCGCCCGCCCGCGCTGCACTGCCTTCGACGCCTTGTCCGCCGCCCGGGCCGCAGCCGGGTCGCGCTGCTCGGCGGCGAGCATCAGCGCAACCGCCTCGGCTGCGCGCATCGTCACCGGGGTGCCATTATAGTGCGACACCTCGACCATCTCGTCATCGGGGATGCGGAAATAGACCCCCGCGATCGTCCCCCCGCCCATCCGCCGCAACTCGCGCAGCCATTGATGCGCGATGTTGAACTCGCGCGTCACCGGCAGCGCATAAATACGGTCGGGCCGCCATCCGTCGCGCTTCACGAACGCGATTCCCCCGCGCCGGATGCCGGGCAGGTTGCGATGGCTGGTCAGGTGGACAAAGGTCGCCATGCCCCCGCGTATCGTGCGCAGGTCCCACCCGCCAGCATTTGACCGATTTTGTTAGGGACCGCACAGGGCCGTCAGACGTTCTGGGACCATGGCTGACACCGATACACCCCGCGCACTACTGATCGTCGCGCTCCAGGATTTGCACGATGCCGAACTGGCGTGGATCGAACGGTCGGCAGAGTTGCAACGTAACGCATCCTATCGGATCGGCACCTATCTCACCGAAGAGGCGCGCGCCGCACAGGCGCAAGCCGGGCGACTGACGTCCGCAATCACAGCCCTGGATGGCGAGGTCGAGGGTCCACCCAATATCTGGCTGCGCGCGATCCTCGACGATGCGGCGCGCGACGCGGAGACCATCGCCCCCGGCCCGCTGCGCGACACGGCTTTGGTCGGCGCGTTCCGCAAGGGAAAGCAGGCCGAACGGGTCAGCTATGAAACCGCGATCGGCCTAGCCCGGCGCATGAATCAGGACGAACTGGTCCGCACGCTGACCGTCTCGCGTGACGAGGAGGCGCGCACCGATGCCGCCCTTGTCCTCCTGCTCGACACGGTCCTGCGCGACCTGGTGGTTTAAAACACCGCCGCCACCAGCTGCGCGAAGGCATCGGCGCGGTGGCTCATCGCGTGCTTCGCCGCCGGGTTCATCTCGCCAAAGCTGCGCTCATGCCCCTCGGGCACGAACATCGGGTCATAGCCAAAGCCTTTGTCCCCGCGCGGCGGCCAGATCAGCGTGCCGTCGACCCGCCCCTCGAACCATTCGACATGCCCGTCGGGCCAGGCCAGCGCCAGCGCGCACACGAAATGCGCCGCGCGCGACGTCCCCTCGGGCAGCGCGTCGAGCTTTTCGTTCACCCGCCGCATCGCCAGATCGAAATCGCGGCCCTCGCCGGTCACCGGCTCCAGCCCCGCAATCCCCGGATCGGCCAGCCCCCAGCGCGCCGAGAAAATCCCCGGATCGCCGCCCAGTGCCTCGACGCATAACCCGCTGTCATCCGCCAGCGCGGGCAGGCCCGACAGGTCCGCCGCCTGCATCGCCTTCAGCTCGGCATTGGCGACGAAGGTCGTGCCGGTCTCTTCCGGCTCGGGCAGGTCCAGCGACGCCGCGCTGATCGGCTCGATGCCATAGGGGGCGAGCAGCTCGCGGATCTCGCGCACCTTGCCCTCATTATGGCTGGCGATGACCAGCTTGCCCGGCTGGAGCTTACGGATCGCCTGCGGGACGTCGCCTTCCCCGCTCACCGTCCCGCCGCCTTCAACTGAGCCGCGAAAATCTCGCCGCAGCCGATCCGGGCGAGGCGCAGCAGCCGCAGCAGCCCTTCCTCGTCATAGGTCGCGCCCTCGGCGGTCGCCTGCGCCTCGGCGATCTTGCCGTCCGCCAGCAGCACGAAGTTCGCATCCGCATCCGCCGCGCTGTCCTCGTCATAGTCGAGGTCGAGTACCGGATTGCCCTGATAGATGCCACACGACACCGCCGCGACCTGCTGCAGGATCGGATCGCCGCTCAGCTTGCCCTGCGCGATCAGCTTGTCGACCGCCAGCCGCAGCGCGACCCACGCCCCGCTGATCGCCGCCGTGCGCGTGCCGCCATCGGCCTGGATCACGTCGCAATCCAGCGTGATCTGCCGCTCGCCCAGCGCCTTGAGGTCGGTCACCGCGCGCAAGCTGCGTCCGATCAGCCGCTGGATCTCCTGCGTCCGCCCCGACTGCTTGCCCTTCGCCGCCTCGCGGCTGCCGCGCGTATGCGTCGCGCGGGGCAGCATGCCGTACTCCGCCGTGACCCAGCCCTCGCCCTTGCCGCGCAGGAACGGCGGCACCCGCTCCTCGACACTCGCGGTCACCAGCACCTTGGTATTGCCGAAACTCACCAGCACCGAACCCTCGGCATGGATGGTGAAGTTCGGTTCGATGCTGATCGCACGCATCTGATCGGGGGCGCGGCCGCTGGGGCGCATAGAATAGTCTCCAAGGTTCGTTTCGCTGCGGACCTAGACGCACGGGAACCAACGCGCCAGTCTTGCGCTTCGCTCCGTCGGAGAAATGGCATGAAACGGCTTGGATTAATCGCGGCGCTCGGTCTGGCAGTGGCAGGCTGCGCACGCACGCCCGCGCCGGAGACCCCGCCCCCCGCCGCCGCAGTGACCCAGATCAGCTACAGCACCGGCCCCTGCTTCGGCGCCTGCCCGGTCTACGCCTTCACCGTCCAGGCCAACGGCGACGGCAGCTTCGAAGGCAAGCGCTTCACCCAGACCAGCGGCGCCAAAAGCTTCAAGCTCACCCGCGCCCAGTTCGACCGCTTCGCCGCCGCCCTCGCCCCCTACCGCCCCAAACCTGGCACCAGCCGCCGCTACGCGCATGGCGAAAAGGGCTGCGAACGCGCCGCCACGGATATGCCCAGCGCCGAGATCAGCTGGACCGGCCCGACGGGCGAGAGCAGCCTCTCCTATTACTTCGGCTGCGACATGGAGGCCAACCGCGCCATGGCCGACGCCATCGGCAACGCCCCCGACCTGATCCCCGCCCTCGCCCCGCTGATCGGCGAGCGGCCCTAGCGTTGGCGCGCCTCCTATATCCTCCGCCGCCAGGGGGAGGTGGCACGCGTAGCGTGACGGAGGGGGAGGAAGGGGTTCGGCAAGATGCGATAGGACACAGCCGTCCTCCCCCTCCGTCGCCTTCGGCGCCACCTCCCCCTGGCGGGGGAGGATGATCTTCAGCACCCCCTCCCCGCTTTCGCAGGGACGACGAACGTGTAATTCTGGCGCGACGACATTAGATTGCACGCCCATGACCACCCCGCCGATCACCGAGCTGACCGACCGCGCCCGCGACATCTTCCGCGTCGTGGTGGAATCGTATCTCGATGCCGGCCAGCCGGTCGGCTCGCGCACCATCTCGCGCGCACCCGGCCTCAACCTTTCCCCCGCCTCGATCCGCAACGTGATGCAGGATCTCGAGGAACTCGGGCTGCTCGCCGCGCCGCATACCAGTGCGGGCCGGATGCCCACCGATCTGGGCCTGCGCCTGTTCGTCGACGGCATGATGCAGGCCAACGAACCCTCGGCGGAGGAACGCGCCGCGATCGAATCGCCCGCCGCAACGCGTGGCCCGGTCGAGGAGGCGCTGGCCAGCACCACCGCCGCGCTCTCCGGCCTCTCGGCCTGCGCCGGCATGGTGCTGGTGCCCAAGGCGGAGCGCGTGCTGCGCCAGTTCGGCTTCGTGCCGCTCGGCAACGACCGCGCGCTTGCCGTGCTGGTGGGCGAGGACGGTTCGGTCGAAAACCGCGTGGTCGAGCTGCCCCCCGGCCTGCCCCCGGCAACGCTGGAACAGGCCGCCAACTATCTGACCGCCACGCTCGGCGGCCTTACGCTGTCGCAGGCCCGCGCCCGCATCGCGCACCAGATCGCCAGCGAACGCGCCGCGCTCGACGATGCCGCCCGCACCCTGGTCGAGCGCGGCCTCGCCGTCTGGTCGCAGGATGGCGACGATCGCCCGGTGCTGATCGTGCGCGGTCAGGGTCGGCTGCTCGAATCCGCGCTGGCCGAGGATCTCGACCGCGTCACCCGCCTGCTCGACGAGCTGGAGGGCAAGGAGGAAATCGCCCGCCTGCTCGACAGCGCGCGTGAGGCCGACGCGGCCCGCATCTTCATCGGCTCGGAGAACAAGCTGTTCGCCCTGTCCGGCTCCTCCGTCATCGCAAAACCGGTGCGCGCGATGGACGGTCGCGTCGTCGGCGTGGTGGGGGTTATCGGCCCGACCCGGTTGAACTATGCGCGCGTCGTGCCCATGGTGGATTTCACGGCATCGACCCTGGCCAGATTGCTGGCCTGAACCATAAGAAAACACGCAGGAACCATGACCGAAGAACCCAAGACCGAAGCGACCGAAGACCTCCGTCAGGAAACCGCAGAGGCCGCCCCCGAAGTGGCCGAACAGGATCGCGTCGCCGCGCTCGAGGCGGAACTCGCCGAAGCCAAGTCCGCCACCCTCTACGCCCGCGCCGAGGCGCAGAACCTGCTGCGCCGCGCGCAGAAGGAGGCGGAGGACGCGCGCAACTATGCCGCCACCGGCTTTGCCCGCGACATCCTCTCGGTCGCCGACAATCTCGGCCGCGCGCTCGCCGCAATCCCGGAGGAGCTGCGCGAGGACGACAAGATGAAGGGGCTGATCACCGGCCTCGAAGCGACCGGGCGCGAGCTCGACAGCGTCTTCGCCCGCCACGGCATCTCGAAAATCAGCGCGCTCGGCGAAGCGCTCGACCCCAACCGCCACCAGGCGATGATGGAAATGCCCAGCGCCGACGCCGAACCCGGCACGATCGTCCAGGAAATCCAGTCCGGCTACATGATCCGCGACCGCCTGCTCCGCCCGGCACTGGTCGGCGTGGCGAAGAAGCCGGATTGACCCACAATTCCTCCCCTGAGCGCGCTCAGGGGAGGGGGACCGCCCGCGCAGCGGGTGGTGGAGGGGCTGCCCCGCAGGGGCGGTGTTTTGTCGAGCTGCCTACGGCCGTCTGCGCGGCCGCCCGTCCGTCAGCGCTCCGCGCTGCCACCTCCCCTGCGGGGCAGGGGAGGAATTAGCGACCCGCCTAGCGCCCGCCCCGCATCTCCCCTATCTCCACCCCATGTCCGGCCGCTTTGACTCCATCCCCCACCGCCGCGCGATCGTTGACCGGCGGGCGCTGGCGGACGATCTCGCCGCGCTCGATGCGCCCGATACGATGCGGCTGCGTCAGGCCGCCGCGCTCCGGCTCAAGCAAGCGCTGGAGGACGGTCGCGCCGAAATCGCCCGCCGCCTGCTGGACCACCCCGCCAAGGGGCATGAAAGCGCGGCGAGCGGCGCGTTCCTGATGGACCAGCTGTTGCGCACCCTGTGGGACTTCACCCTCACCCGCCTCTATCCCAACAGCAATCCCAGCACCGCCGAACGCATGACCCTGATCGCGGTCGGCGGCTATGGTCGCGGCGAAATGGCGCCGCACAGCGACGTCGATATCGGCTTTATCACGCCCTGGAAGCAGACCGGGTGGAGCGAGCAGGTCATCGAATCGATGCTCTATTCGCTGTGGGACATGGGGCTGAAGGTCGGCCACAGCTCGCGCTCGCTCGACGAAATGGTGCGCGAAGCACGCGGCGACATCACCGTCCGCACCGCGCTGCTCGAGGCACGCTATATCTGGGGCGATACCGCGCTCTATGACGAGGCCGCAGCCCGCTTCAAGGCGGAGATCCAGAATGGCAGCGCGCGCGACTTCATCGCGCAGAAACTCGCCGAACGTGACGAGCGCCACCGCAAGATGGGCGACAGCCGCTATGTCGTCGAACCGAACGTCAAGGAGGGCAAGGGCGGCCTGCGCGACCTCCACACCCTCTTCTGGATCGGCAAATACGCGCATGGCGTGCGCGAGCCCGCCGATCTGGTCGAGGTCGGGCTGCTCACCAAGCTCGAATATCGCCAGTTCCGCCGTGCCGAGAATTTCCTGTGGGCGGTGCGCTGCCACCTCCACAACCTTGCGGCACGCGGTGAGGACCGCCTGACCTTCGACTATCAGCGCGAAATCGCGGAGCGGATGCGCTACGCCGACCGCCCGGGCAAGTCGAAGGTCGAGCGCTTCATGCACTTCTACTTCCTCCAGGCGAAGATGGTGGGCGACCTCACCGGCGTCTTTCTCGCGCATCTGGACGAGAAGTTCGCCGCACGCGGCAGCCGCTTCGGCCTCCCCCGCATCCGCCGGAGCCCCCGCAAGCTCAAGGGCTTCGTCCTCGATCGCGGCCGCCTCGCGCTCCCCAACGACGATTTCTTCCGCGAGGATCCGGTGCGGCTGGTCGAGTTGTTTCAGCTCGCCGATCTGCACGGCCTCGAAGTCCATCCGCTCGCGATGCGCGCCGCCAACCGCGATGCCAAGCTGATCGCCGACTGGCGCGACGATCCGCGCGCCAACGCGCTGTTCATGGACGTGCTGACCTCGCCGCGCGATCCCGAAACCGTGCTGCGCTGGATGAACGAGGCCGGGGTGTTCGGCCAGTTCGTGCCGGACTTCGGCCGTGTCGTCGCGCAGATGCAGTTCGACATGTACCACCATTTCACGGTGGACGAACACACGATCCGCGCGGTCGGCCTGCTCAACCGCATCGAAAAGGGCGACCTCAAGGAGGATCACCCCCTCGCCAGCGGCATCCTCGATCAGGTCGCCTCGCGCCGCGCGCTCTATGTCTCGGTCCTGCTGCACGACATCGCCAAGGGCCGCGGCGGCGACCATAGCGTGATCGGCGCGGAGATCGCGCTCAAGCTCTGCCCGCGCTTTGGCCTGACCGCGGCGGAGACCGAGACGGTATCGTGGCTGGTCCGCTATCACCTGCTGATGTCCGCCACCGCGTTCAAGCGCGACCTGTCGGACTTCAAGACGATCCTCGACTTCACCGCCGTCGTCCAATCGCCCCAGCGGCTGATGATGCTGCTGATTCTCACCGTGGTCGATATCCGCGCGGTCGGCCCTGGCGTGTGGAACGGGTGGAAGCGCCAGCTGCTCACCAATTTGTTCGACAGCGCCGAGGAGGTGCTGCGCCTCGGCCACAAGCAAAAGGGCCGCGGCGAGCGGATCGCGGCGAAACAGGCCGCGCTCGCTCAGGCGATCGGCGGCGACACCAGCGAGTTCGTCCGCCGCCTCGCCGATCCCTATTGGGTCGCCGAGCCCGAAGATGTGATCGAACGCAACGCCCGCTTCATCGCCCGCGTCGGCAACGCCCAGCTGTCGGTGGAGGCGACAGTCTATCCCGATCGCGGCGCGACGCTCGTCACCGTCTATGCCGCCGACCATGCCGGGCTATTCTACCGCATCGCCGGCGCTATCCACGCCGCCGGCGGCAACATCATCGACGCGCGCATCCACACCACGCGCGACGGCATGGCGCTCGACAATTTCCTGGTTCAGGACCCGCTCGGCCGCCCGTTCGACGATCCAGGGCAACTCGCCCGCATCGAAACCGGCATCGCCGAGGCGCTCGCCAACCGCGCCAAGCTCACCGAACGCCTCGCCGCGAAACCGCTCCCCCGCCTGCGCGCCGACGCCTTCACGATCGAACCCAATGTGCTGATCGACAACAAGGCATCGAACCGCTTCACCGTGATCGAGGTGCAGGCACGCGACCGCCCGGCGCTGCTCCACCATCTCGCCTACGCGCTGTTCCAGTCAAAGGTCACGATCCACAGCGCACACGTCGCCACCTATGGCGAGCGCGCAGTCGATACCTTCTATGTGACCGATCTGACCGGCGACAAGATCACCGCGGTGCTGCGGTTGAAGTCACTTGAACGCCGGTTGCTCGATGCGGCGACCGGGCTGGGTGAGTTCGCGAGCGCGGCGTAAATCCTCCCCGGAACGGGGAGGGGGACCATGCGCAGCATGGTGGAGGGGGCCCGAGGCACCGGAATCGCTCGCCTCGGTCCCCCTCCGTCAGCGCTACGCGCTGCCACCTCCCCGTTCCGGGGAGGATTTGAGTGCTTCCGCCATCGCAGACGCCGCCCTACACTCCTCCCATCACCATCGGGAGGACATGACATGGGCGTACTCGGCATGGGCGGGCTGTTCTTCCGGGCACAAGACCCCGAAGCGCTCAACACATGGTATCGCGAGCATCTCGGCATCGGCGCAGGCTGCGTCGCCGAGGATAGCGGGGGCGAGGTCAATGAATGGACCTGGCACACGCAAGGCGGCCCGATGGTGTTCGCCCCGTTCAAGGCAACCACCGACTATTTCGCCGCCGACAAGCAATTCATGATCAACCTGCGCGTTCGCGATCTCGAAGGGATGCTCGAACAGCTCAAAGCCGCGGGGATCGATATCATCACCAATCCCGAATGGGACTCGCCCGAAGTCGGCAAGTTCGCCCGCATCCACGATCCCGAAGGGAACGCCATCGAACTGTGGGAGCCGCCGGCATGACCGCCGTGTGGATCGCGCTCGGCGCGGTGGCGATGTCGCTGATCGCCGTCGCAATCTCGCTGAATGCGGCGAAGACGGCGAAGCGCAAGAAGGACAGCGGCGACGGCGGCACGACCTACGCCAGCGACACCGGCGACCGCGACCGCACTGACAGCGACAGCGACTCGGGCAGCGGCGGCGGGGACGGTGGTGGCGGCGACTAAAACCCTCCCCCGCCAGGGGGAGGTGGCGCCGAAGGCGACGGAGGGGGAGGACGGCTGCGTCCTCTCGACCGTCGTGCTTCCGCCCCCTCCGTCAGCTACGCTGACACCTCCCCCTGGCGGGGGAGGATTGAACCGCGCCACCCCACCTTGAGCCGGGCCAAGGCTTCTTCTTTTTAACGTTGAGAAGAAAAGCCCCGCCCCGGGTCAAGCCCGGGGCGACAAAGAGGAGTCCATTTCTACCACAGTGGGAGAAGCGCCCCACCGGCGGAGCGACAACACAATTTGCCATCCTACGAGCCAGCTCAGCGCCAGCACCACGGGCAACAGGAACTGAACCAGCGGTGTCGGTTGAAATGCAAACAGAAACACTTCCATCACCGCCACCCAACCCGTGGCAACGACGAGTGCGAATACGATGGTGGCGATCGCAAGTCGCGAGGCCCACACCCGCATCATTTTCTCTGCCAAACCCGCACATAATCCACTTCCATCGCCGCCGGGAACGCCCTGGGATCGATCCCCTTCTGCCCGCCCCAGCCGCCGACCGCGACGTTCAGGATCAGATATTCGGGCGTTCCGAACGGCCAGGTCTGCGGATCACCCTTCTTGTCATTCTCGAACCGCATATAGGCGCGCCCGTTCATCCCCACGAGGATGCGGTCTTCGTTCCAGTCGAGCTGATAGGTGTGAAACGTCTCGCACACATCGGGCTGCACGACATGCGCGCCCTTTTGCGTCTGCGCGACATGGTTGTACGCGCCGGTGTGCACCGTGCCATGGACGCGGCCATTGTCCCAGCCGACATGCTCCATGATGTCGATCTCGCCCATTGCGGGCCAGCCCTTGCTGTCGTCCGATGCCAGCATCCAGATCGCGGGCCAGATGCCGCGCCCGCACGGCAGCTTCGCGCGAATCTCGAAAAAGCCGTAACGCCAATCCGCGATGCCCTTGGTGAACAACTTGGTCGAGGCGTAATCCTGCCCGCCATGATCGGGCTTGTCCGCCAGCCGCTCGGCGGTGGCGGTAATGATCAGCCGTCCGCCCTCCACCCGCACATTCTGCGGCCGGGCATTGGCGTAATATTGCTTTTCCTCGTTATGCCAGCCCTGCTTGTTGAGCGCCGTGTCATAGGCCCAGCGCTTCGGGTCCGGCAGGCCGTCGACATCGAACTCGTCCGACCACACCAGCTTCGCGTCCGCCGGACGGACGAGCGGTTCGTCCGTCCCGGCGGTGATCGCGGGGCTGTGCACCACCTGCGCAGCCGCCGGCAGCGGCGCGCCCAGCGCCAGCAGCAGAAGCGCCGCCGCCCTCACTTGGGCGACAGCACCATCAGCATCTGGCGGCCTTCCATGCGCGGATAGCTTTCCACCTTGGCCACTTCGGCTGCGTCTTCCTGCACGCGCTTGAGCAGGTTCATGCCCAGCTGGCCGTGGCTCAGCTCACGGCCGCGAAAACGCAGCGTGATCTTCACCTTGTCGCCCTCGCCGATGAACTTGTGCACCGCCTTCATCTTCGTCTCATAATCATGATCGTCGATGTTGGGACGCATCTTGATCTCCTTGATCTCCTGCGTCTTCTGCGACTTGCGCGCGAGGTTGGCCTTTTTCTGCGCCTCGTACTTATACTTGCCGACATCGAGATATTTGGCGACCGGCGGGTCCGCGTTCGGGGACACTTCGACCAGGTCGAGGCCCAATGCCTGCGCCTGTTCCATCGCCTCGCGCGTGAACATCACGCCCAGATTCTCGCCTTCATGGTCGATCACGCGAACCTTGGGCGACTGGATGAATTCGTTGAAGCGCGGGCCGGTCGGCACCGGGGGCGCGAAACCGCGCCGGGACATGGGGGGACGTATAGGAACAGCTCCTGTTATAATTTCGACGACTTACGATAACGCATGAACGCGCGGACGGGTAGCCCCGCCGCGCGATCCTGACGAAAAAGCCACACGCTGTGGCGCGCGGGTTACGCCTATATCGGCACGCCGCGCCGCATTAGCAACCGAGTCAGAGCATCGCGCTCAACCACAACAGGATCGACCCGCCAGCAAAGACCGCAGACCCCGACCAGCGCCAGCGCCGCTCCGCGAGCCACGCGGTGACCGGGACCGACAAACCCAATAGGATCAACGAGCGCTCGATCTGCGTGCGACGCGCATCGCAGACGATTAGCGCCGCATCGCTAGGGTCTGCACCACATCCCACTAGGATCATGCCGAGCTGAACGAAGCCCCAGAAGAGCGCAAACGCAACCATCAGACCCGTAAAGGCCAGCCAATGGAGCGCCCGTCCGTGCATCAACGCATATCCGGCGCGGCAGCCTCGCTCACCAGCATCGCGATGGCCTCGTCGAGCGACATCACCTTCTGCCCCTCGCTGCCCAGCGTGCGCACGGCGACCGTGCCCTCCTCCGCCTCGCGCTTGCCGACCACCAGCAGGTACGGAACCTTCGCCAGCGAATGTTCGCGCACCTTGTAGTTGATCTTCTCGTTGCGCAGATCGCTCTCGACGCGGATGCCCGCAGCCTTCAGCTTGGCGACCGCGTCCTTGGCATAGTCATCCGCATCCGACACGATCGTCGCCACCACCGCCTGCACCGGCGCCAGCCACACCGGCAGCCGCCCGGCGAAATGCTCGATCAAAATGCCGATGAATCGCTCATAGGACCCAAAGATCGCGCGGTGCAGCATCACCGGCCGGTGCCGCTCGCCATCCTCGCCAACGTACGATGCATCCAGCCGCTCAGGCAGCACCCGGTCGGACTGGATCGTGCCCACCTGCCACGTCCGCCCGATCGCGTCGGTCAGATGCCATTCCAGCTTGGGCGCATAGAACGCCCCCTCGCCCGGCAGCTCTTCCCAGCCATATTCTTCGGTCGCCAGCCCCGCACGCACCACCGCGTCGCGCAGCTCATTCTCCGCCTTGTCCCAGTCGGCATCCGACCCGAAGCGCTTCTCCGGGCGCAGCGCCAGCTTGATCGAATAGGTAAAGCCGAAATCGCGATACACCCGATCCGCCAGCTCGCAGAACGCCTGCACCTCGGCGACGATCTGGTCCTCGCGGCAAAAGATATGCGCGTCGTCCTGCGTGAACTGCCGCACCCGCATCAGCCCGTGCAGCGCGCCATGCGGCTCGTTGCGGTGGCAGCAGCCATTCTCGTACAGCCGCAGCGGCAGCTCGCGATAGCTCTTCAGCCCCTGCCGGAAAATCAGCACATGCGCCGGGCAATTCATCGGCTTGAGCGCCATCCAGTCGGCCTCGCCGCTGATCACCGGGCCTTCGTCATCGACGTTCGGCACCTCGTCGGGGATCACGAACATATTCTCGCGATACTTGCCCCAATGGCCCGACTGCTCCCACTGGCGCGCGTCCATCACCTGCGGCGTCTTGACCTCGCGATAGCCCGCGCCATCGATCGCCCGGCGCATATACGCCTCGAGCTGACGCCACACCATATAGCCCTTGGGGTGCCAGAACACACTGCCATGCGCTTCCTGCTGCAGGTGGAACAGGTCCATCTCCGCGCCCAGCTTGCGATGGTCGCGCTTCGCCGCTTCCTCCAGCTTGTGGAGATGCGCGTCGAGCTGCTTCTTGTTGAGCCAGCCGGTGCCATAGATGCGCGTCAGCTGCGCATTCTTCTGGTCGCCGCGCCAATAGGCCCCCGCGACGCGCATCAGCTTGAACGCCTGCGGATCGAGCTTCCCGGTCGATGCCAGATGCGGCCCGCGGCACATGTCGAGCCAGTCATCGCCCGACCAATATACCGTCAGCTCCTCGCCCTCGGGCAGTTCCTTCGCCCATTCGGCCTTGAAGCTCTCACCCTCCGCCGTCCAGCGGTCGATCAGCGCCTGCCGACTCCACACCTCACGGCGCAGCGGCTTGTCGGCGCGGATGATCTCACGCATCTTCTCCTCGATCGCGGGCAGATCCTCCATCGAGAAGGGCGCGCGCGACGCCGGAGCCATCACGTCATAGTAAAACCCGTCATCGGTCGCCGGCCCGAACGTGATCTGCGTTCCGGGGAACAGCGCCTGCACCGCTTCGGCCAGAATATGCGCAAAGTCATGCCGCGCCAGCTCCAGCGCATCCGCCTCGTCCCGCGCCGTCACCAGCGCAAGGTTCGCATCCGCCTCCAGCGGCCGGTTGATATCGCGAAGCTCACCATCGACCCGCGCGGCAATCGCCGCCTTGGCCAGCCCCGGGCCGATCGCAGCGGCAATGTCGCCAGGCGTAGTCCCCGGCGCGACCTGCCGCACGGAGCCATCGGGAAGCGTGATCGAAAGAAGCTGCGCCATATCAGTCCTGCATGTTTGACGTGCCTATGCACGCCACGGCGACGCTAGAAAAGGGGCAGGATCGTAGGGGAGCAGCGCCATCTCACCCGATCCCGGGCAAGAGGGCGGCGGTGCGGCTCTAGCCGCGCACGCCAAACCCTCCCGCCGCGGCGGGAGTGAAGGTGGTAGTGCTGGCGAAACGAGCGGCCATACGGGGGGATATAGCGCGGGGCTGGCTTCGACGCTACCCTCCGCCCATGCCCGCCGACCACCGCATTACCACCATCCTCCCGTGCCGCGACCTGCAGGCCAGCACCGATTTCTACCAGCGCCTCGGCCTCACCCTCGACAGCGACTGGGGCCATTACCGCATCCTCAGCGACGGCAAGGGCTGGCACCTCCACCTGCGCCACGAGCCCAACACGCCCCATGCCCCCGAAAACCCGTTCGGCCTGTACCTCTACGCCGAAGACGTCGACGCCATCGCCGACCGTGTCCGGGACGTGATCATCGAACCCGGCGCCCCGCATCTCAAGCCATGGGGCATGTACGAATTCGCCGTCAGCGACCCCGACGGCACATTGGTGCGCGTGGGGCGGGAAGCGTGAGCACAGCCCGCATCCTCCCGCTCCTCGCCGCCGCGCTCGCGATCGCCGGCTGCGAGCGCAAGGTCGACACGCTCGCCCAACCGGAACAGGCAAATGCGACCGCCTCGATCGTTCAGCCGTTCAAGGATCGCCGCGTCACCAACCCCTTCCCCGGCGCAACCGAAGTCCGTCTGTTCGTCGAGGTCAGCTACACCAAGGACAACAAGCCAATCCTCAACAAGCGCAACGGCGTCCGACTCAACGCCGCGCAACGCAAGGCGTTCGAAGATAGCCTGAAGATCACCGCCGCGCCCGAATACGATATGATGTGCTTCATCCCGCACCATTTCTTCCGCTATTATGATGCGCGCGGCAAACAGATCGGCACGGTTTCGGTCTGTTTCTGCTGCAATGGCGTCGAGGCGTCTGGCTCGAAGGCGCTCGAACCACCGGACAATGCAACCCTCAACGCGGACTACCGGCAATTGAAGGCGCTGGTCGCAGCGCTGGGCGAGCCAACGGACATACTCTGCGACTAATCGCTAGCCCCTCCCGCTTGCGGGAGGGGTTGGGGAGGGTCTTCTTCTGCTTCGGCTTCTTCAAACCCTGAGCGCGATCACAGCCCCATGGTCACCACGGTCCCCATGCCGGGGCGCACCCCGCCACAAGCGCGGCGGTCGAGGCTCAGCAGGTTTACCGATCCCTTATCGTCGCCCCGGGCTTGACCCGGGGCCCGGCTTCTTCGACCGGCCAAGGCAGCTAGCCCCCGGCTTAAGGCCGGGGCGACGGAAGGTTTGGCCTCGCCGCCGAACCCCCTTTCCTACACCCCCCCAAAAAGCGCATAAACTGGTCGATGCGCACCCCGCCCGAAATCACCCGCCTGACACGCGACGCCCCGCCGTCGCACACCCGTCGCCCCGGTGTCGCGTCGCGGTCGCGAACCGGTCGTGTCGCAGTCGTCCCCCGGTCGCGCCAAAGTCGCGCCGCTGGTGTCAGCCCGTCGCCCACCTGTCGCGTCGCAGTCGTCTCACCGGCGCAAACCCGCCCACTCGCGGTCGCCTCACCCCGGAACACGCTTATTCTTGTCCGCTTCGTCCGGCGGCTGTCAGCCCCGACCTCAAATCACCCCGAACGGCACCACCCGGTTCAGCGCGATATGCCCGATGCCCGATCGGCCCAGATACGGCACCCCCATCTCGCGGCACCAGCGGATGATGACCTGTTCCAGCGACTCGCCGAACGGCACGTCATTGTCGACGATGTCGGTCACCGCGCCCAGCCGCACTCCGGCGATGCCCTGCAGCTGGGTGGCATGCGCCATCTGGAACAGCATCCGGTCGATCCGGTACATCGGCTCGCCGACCTCCTCGATATGCAGGACATGGTCGGTCAGGTCGGGCAGCCACGGCGTGCCGATCATCGCCGCCAGGATCGACAGGTTGAACGCCGCCGCCGGGCGCCCGTCCAGCGTCGGCTCCAGCCCGTCGCGCTTGCCGTCGATCAGCCAGCTCAGCACCCATCCGGCGTCGGCGCCCTTGTCGTTGACCCCCATGGCGCTCGCCATCGATCCATGCGCCGGCCGCCCGATCCGCCGCGCGTACAGCGCACCCAGCATGAACCCCATGTCGGAGTAACCGACATAGGTCTTGGTCTTCGCCGCCGCCCCCAGCTGCGGCATCGCGACATCGAGGATGCGGTTGGAGCCGTATCCACCCCGCGCGAACCAGATCGCGTCGAACGCGGCGTCATTGGCGAATTCCAGAAACGCCGCCGCGCGAACCTCGTCGGGCCCTGCAAAATGCCCCTCGGTCAGGAAGCATTGCGGGTGGAACACGATCTCATGCGCCGGCCAGTACAGCGCCATGAACGCCTGCATCCGCGCCGCCGATTCCGCGCTGACTGTCCGTGCCGGTGCGACGACGCCGATCCGCATAGCTTCCCTCGCTTGTTCCCGCTCATGCTGAGCTTGTCGAAGCACCGTTCTTTCTGCTCGATCCGTCGAAGAAGAACGGCCCTTCGACAAGCTCAGGGCGAGCGGACGTGGGACATGCTTGCCCCCTGTCTCCGAACCCGCGATAGCCTGTGACAATGCACAACGGCAAACCCCATTTCTTCGTCGGGATCGGCGGCAGCGGCATGATGCCGCTCGCCATGATCCTCGCTGGCCAGGGCGCGACCGTCGCCGGCTCGGACCGCAGCCTCGATAGCGGGCGCCTCCCCGCCAAGTTCGACGCGCTGCGCTCGCTCGGCATCGACCTGTTCGCTCAGGACGGCAGCGGTATCACCTCGCCCGATCAGGTCGTGATCGCCTCCGCCGCAGTGGAAGACACCGTCCCCGACATGGTTCAGGCGGCCAAGCTCGGCTGCCCGCGCATGACCCGCGCCGAACTCAACGCCAAGCTGTTCAACGCCGCCCCGCTGTCGATCGGCGTCGCCGGGACCAGCGGCAAGTCGACCGTCACCGGCATGATCGCCTGGATCCTGCACAGCCTCGACCGCGATCCCACGGTGATGAACGGCGCGGTGATGAAGAATTTCGTCCGGCCTGAGGCCCCGTTCGCCAGCGCCCTGGTCGGCGGCGGCGACCTCTATGTCAGCGAGGTAGACGAGAGCGACGGCTCGATCGCGCTCTACAATCCGCACGTCGCGGTGCTCAACAATGTCAGCCTCGACCACAAGAGCCTTGAGGAGCTGCGCGCCCTGTTCGGCGATTTCGCAGCCAAGGCGCGGACGACCGTGGTGAATGTCGGCGACCCGGAAAGCGCGGAACTGGCGAGGGCGCTCGACGAAAATCGAACACTGACCTTCGGCGTCGAAGCAGATGCCGACCTCTTCGCTTACAATCTGCAACCCGAACCCAATGGGATACGATTCGAACTCGAGGTGTTCGGCAATTTTTTGCAGATGCCCGTGACGCTTCAAGTCCCTGGCCGTCATAACGTCGCCAATGCTCTCGCGGCGATCGGCGCCGCCATGGCCGCCGATATCGCGGTCGGCGATGCTGTTGACGCCTTAGCCACCTTCACTGGCCTCAAGCGCCGTTTCGAGCTGGTCGGCACAGCAAACGGCGTCGCGGTGATCGACGATTTCGGGCACAACCCGGACAAGATCGGCGCGACGCTCGACACGCTCCACGCCTTTCCCGGCCGCATCCTCGCGCTGTTCCAGCCGCATGGCTACGGCCCGCTCAAGGTGATGCGCCAAGAACTCGTCGCGATGTTTGCCGACAAGCTCAGCGCCGACGACCAGCTGATCCTCCCCGACCCGGTCTATCAGGGCGGAACCGTCGCCCGCGAAGTAACCAGCGCCGACATCATCGCCGACATCGTCGCCACCGGCCGCGACGCCCGCCACATCCCCGACCGCGCCGCCGCCGCCGCCCACCTCGCCACGATCGCCCAGCCCGGCGACCGCATCGTCATCATGGGGGCAAGGGACGACACGCTCAGCCAGCTCGCGCAAAGCATCCTCGACGATTTGGAAAGGTAGGCAATCTTTTTGTAAAGCTCGGTTGACACAAAACGACGAATCGGCGTAAAGCTCACTTGTCATTTGAACAAGGGAGCTTTCCAATGCGCAACACCACCCCCGCCGGTCGGCGCTACATTGCCCGGTTCATGCCGCTGATCGCGGTCTATGTCGCCACGCTGTTCATCACGACCTGGGTGATCCGCGACAGCCAGCCCACCGGCGCGCTGCTCGGCCTGCTCTCGGTCCTGCCGGCCCTGCCACTGGTCGGCATCATCGCCGTCCTCGGCCTGTATGTTGTTGAAGAGACAGACGAATATCTCCGGGCGCAGATCGTCCGCCACATGATGGTCGGCCTGGGCGGCCTGCTGGCGATCATGAGCATCTGGGGCTTCCTCGAGTTCGGCGGTGCCGTCCCGCATTTCCCGACGATGCTGGGCTTTCCGATCTGGTGCGGCATCTGGGGCGTCAGCCAGTGCGTCTCCGCCCTGCGCAACCGCAAGTCGGAGGACGACGCATGAAGAACCGCCTCCGCGTCCTCCGCGCCGAACGCGAATGGAGTCAGCAGGACCTAGCCGAGCGCCTCGAAGTGTCCCGACAGAGCGTCAATGCGATCGAAACCGGCCGCTACGACCCCTCGCTGCCACTGGCCTTCAAGATCGCCGACCTGTTCGGCCTGACGATCGAAGACATATTCACCAATCCCTCGAAGGAGGATTGAGCCATGGCCAAGGCAATTCTGCTCGCCGCCACCCTGCTCGCCACCGTCGGCGCTCAAGAACCGATTGTCCAGGAATTCACCGCGCAGTCCACCGACGGCACCAGCATCCACGGCCAGGCCGACCTGCCCAGCGGCGGCAAACCGCGTGTCGCAGTGGTGATGTCCGCCGGCACCGGCCTGTTCGACCGCGATGTGCGTTTCGGCGCCTCCGGGACCGAGCGGGATCGATTGTTCAAGGATCTGGCGATGCGCTTCACCGCCCGGGGTCTGGCCGCAGTCCGCTATGACCGTCGCGGGGTCAATTTCGGCAAGTCCGGCGCCGAGTTGCTCGACAAGCCGGTCTCCGGCTCGTCCACTACACAGAGCCAGCGCGACGACCTCAACGCCGTCTATCGCTGGGCCTTGGCAAAGCAGGGACTGGGCGCGCGCTGCGTGATCCTGCTCGGCCATTCGGAAGGCACGCTGCACATCGCCCGGCTGGCGGAAAGCGGCGCACCGGCACCGCTCGCAGTCATCGGGCTCGGCGCAGTCGGCATCTCGCCACTCGAAACGGTGCGCTGGCAGATCAGCGGCCGCGACGCCTATTCGCTCGAACAAATGGACGCCGACGGGGACGGCCGCGTCACCAAGTCAGAGGTGGAGGCGCGCTGGAAGCAGACGCCCTCCTCCTTCGCCGGGACCATCACCCCGCTGCTGCCGGCGGACGGCCAGGCCTGGACGCCGGAGCAGATCGCGGCCGTGCGCGGGGCACAGGCTACAGCCTATGGTCTGCACAAGACCGCCGCCCTCAACCTTGCCGACGATGCCCCTTATCCGAATGCCGACACGCCGATGGCAAAAGCGAGCTGGTGGAAGAGCTGGTTCACCGATGCTGCCAGCCCGGCGACCATGCTGGCGCGGTGGAAGGTGCCGGTGTTCCTGCACTGGGGCACGGTCGATTCACAGACTGCCCCGCACCTTCAGGAACCGCCGCTCCGCGCCGCGCTGGGGAACAATGCCCGCATCACCATCCATCCGGACAAGGGCCACGGTCTGGGCGACGGCGCACTTCTGGGTCCGATCGACGTCGCAATCGCCGATCGCATCGCCGACGAAGCGGCACAGGCCGCGCGTTCCTGCCGCTAAAATACTCCAATTTCGATTTCGAGGAGTCTCGACATGATCATTCGTTTCTTCACGGCAGCCCTGATCGCCGTCGCCGCTGCTCCCGCAGCCAGCACCGCACAGACCGCGCCACAAGCCGCCTCCGCCGAACAGCGGATGGCACATATTTCCATCGTCGCCCTTGGCGAAGCGAAGAAAGGCCGCGAGCCGGTCTATCTCATTCCCGGCCTGTCCAGCCCCCGCGACGTGTGGGACGGCATCGCCCCGGATCTGGCGAAGGAGCGACAGGTGCTGCTGGTCCAGGTCAACGGCTTTGGCGGTGATGCGCTGGGCGACAATGGCAAGTCCGGCATGACTGACGGCATCATCGCCGACATCCTCGCCGATGCCGCCAAGCGCGGTGCCAAGCGGCCCGCCGTGATCGGCCACAGCTATGGCGGGCTGATCGGCATGATGCTCGCCGCCCGCCACCCCGGCCGCGTCGGTCGCTTGCTGGTCGTGGACACATTGCCGTTCTTCGGCAGGTTGTTCGACCCCGCCGCCACTCCGGCGAGCATCGCGCCGCGCGCCGAGCAGCTCCGCGCCATGACCGTCGCGGGAGCCGATCGGATGAAGACGATGCCCGTCGTCACCAGCGACCCCGGTGGCATCTGGTCGAACACGCCGGAAGGCCGGATCAAGGTCGCCAATTGGGGCCTCAAGGCCGACCAGCGCGCCGTCGCCCAGGCACTGTACGAGGATATCGTCACCGATATCGGCCCGGAACTGGGCAAGGTCACGGCCAAGCCTTTCACCATCCTCTACGCCGCCGGAATGGGCGAGGCGCAGGCCAAGGCCGTGTGGGAACCCGCTTATGCCGGCACCCCGGCCAAGCTGGTCGCAGTCCCCGACAGCTATCACTTCATCATGCTTGACCAGCCTCAGCGCTTCGCGGCGCAGGTGAAAGCATTCCTCGCCGAGTGACGCCAACGAAGAAGGGCCGCCCCGGCATCCCGGGGCGGCCCTTTTTCAACTCACGCGGTCGCAATCAGGCGATCGTCTGTCCCGTCTTGGCCCAGTCGGACAGGAAGCCCTCGATCCCCTTGTCGGTCAGCGGATGCTTGACCAGCTGGCGGATCACCGCCGGCGGCGCGGTCATCACATCGGCGCCCAGCTTGGCGGCCTCAAGGATGTGGATCGGGTGGCGCACGCTGGCGACCAGAATCTCGGTCTCGAACGCATAGTTATCGTAGATCAGCCGGATATCGCCGATCAGGTCCATCCCGTCGAACCCGATATCGTCATGCCGCCCGACGAACGGCGAGATGAAGGTCGCCCCAGCCTTCGCCGCGAGCAGCGCCTGATTGGCCGAGAAGCACAGAGTGACATTGACCATCGTCCCGTCGCTGGTCAGCGCCTTGCACGCCTTCAGCCCCTCGATCGTCAGCGGCAGCTTGACCGCGACA
>FWWL01001839.1_pt1 | contig 47835 bp, 39 predicted proteins | sample 2228331 | NCBI WGS metagenome assembly FWWL01 (sample SAMEA103939775, study PRJEB20133) | metagenome | reverse complement strand
GGACGTCAAGGGCGAGATCCTGGAACTGAAGAACACCATCAACGTGATGGTGGACCAGCTGAACTCCTTCGCGTCGGAGGTGACCCGCGTGGCGCGGGAAGTGGGTACCGAAGGCAAGCTGGGCGGCCAGGCGAACGTGCCCGGCGTCGCCGGCACCTGGAAGGACCTGACCGACGGCGTGAACTCGATGGCGGGCAACCTGACGGCGCAGGTGCGTAACATCGCGGACGTGACGACCGCCGTGGCGAACGGCGACCTGTCCAAGAAGATCACGGTGGACGTCAAGGGCGAGATCCTGGAACTGAAGAACACCATCAACGTGATGGTGGACCAGCTGTCCTCGTTCGCGTCCGAAGTGACGCGCGTGGCGCGCGAGGTCGGCACCGTGGGGAAGTTGGGCGGCCAGGCCTACGTGCCGGGCGTGGGCGGCACCTGGAAGGACCTGACGGACAACGTGAACTTCATGGCGTCCAACCTCACTGGCCAGGTGCGTAACATCGCGGCGGTGACCACCGCGGTGGCGCGCGGCGACCTGTCCAAGAAGATCACGGTGGACGTGAAGGGCGAGATCCTGGAACTGAAGGACACCATCAACGTCATGGTGGACCAACTGTCCTCGTTCGCGTCCGAAGTGACGCGCGTTGCGCGCGAGGTGGGCACCGAGGGCAAGCTGGGCGGCCAGGCGAACGTGTCCGGCGTGGCCGGCACCTGGAAGGACCTGACCGAGAACGTGAACCAGCTGGCGGCGAACCTGACCAACCAGATGCGCGCCATCGGCGAGGTGGCGACCGCCGTGACGCGCGGCGACCTGTCGCGCTCGATCCAGGTCGAGGCGCGCGGCGAGATGTCCTACCTGAAGGACAACATCAACGAGATGATCCGCAACCTGAAGGAGACCACGCAGAAGAACGCGCAGCAGGACTGGCTCAAGACCAACCTGGCGCGCTTCACCCGCCTGCTGCAGGGCCAGCGCGACCTGCAGGCGGTGACCAAGCTGATCCTGTCCGAGCTGGCGCCGCTGATCTCGGCCCACCACGGCGTGTTCTACATGATGGATTCGCAGCAGTCCGATTCGCGCCTGCGCCTGATCGCCAGCTACGGCTACCGCTCCAGCCGCAAGCTGCCGACGTCCTTCCTGCCGGGCGAGGGCCTGGTCGGCCAGTGCGCGCTGGAGAAGAGCCGCATCTGGCTCACCGACGTCCCGCGCGACTACATCGTGGTGTCCTCGGGACTGGGCTCGGCCCCGCCCAACAATATCGTCGTGCTGCCCATCCTGTTCGAGCAGCAGGTCAAGGCGGTGATCGAGATCGCCTCGCTCGACCGCTTCACCGAGACCCACCTCTCCTTCCTCGACCAGTTGATGGAGTCGATCGGCGTCGTGCTCAACACGATCGAGGCGAACAGCCGCACCGAGTCGCTGCTGACCCAGTCGCAGTCGCTGGCGCAGGAACTGCAGCAGACCAACCAGGAGCTGGCGGAGAAGGCGCGCCTGCTGTCCGAACAGAACATCGAGGTGGAACGCAAGAACCGCGAGGTGGAACAGGCCAAGCTGGCGCTGGAGGAAAAGGCGACCCAGCTCGCGCTGTCGTCCAAGTACAAGTCCGAGTTCCTGGCGAACATGTCGCACGAACTGCGCACGCCGCTGAACTCGCTGCTGATCCTGGCCCAGCAGCTCTCCGACAACCCGGAGGGCAACCTGTCGCCCAAGCAGGTCGAGTTCGCCAAGACCATCCACGGTTCGGGCTCGGACCTGCTGACACTGATTAACGACATCCTGGACCTGTCGAAGATCGAGTCGGGCACGGTGACGCTGGACGTGTCGGAATACCGCTTCGCCAACCTGCGCAACTACGTGGACCGCACCTTCCGCCACATGGCCGAGGCCAAGCACCTGGGATTCAAGGTCGAACTGGCGGAGAACCTGCCGACCGCCGTGATGACCGACACCACGCGCCTGCAGCAGGTGCTCAAGAACCTGCTCTCGAACGCCTTCAAGTTCACCAGCCACGGCCAGGTGTCGCTGTCGATCGGCCTGGTCACCAGCGGCTGGACGGCGGACCATCCGAACCTGCTGCACGCCGACGCGGTGCTGGCGTTCTCGGTCACCGATACCGGGGTGGGCATCCCGGCCGACAAGCTGCAGCTGATCTTCGAAGCCTTCCAACAGGCGGACGGATCGACCGCGCGCAAGTACGGCGGCACCGGCCTTGGCCTGTCGATCTCGCGCGAACTGGCACGCCTGCTGGGCGGCGAGATCCGGGTCGAATCCACGGTGAACGTGGGTTCCACCTTCACGCTCTACCTGCCCTACAACCGTGCCGGCTTCATCAACTACGAGCAGGCGCGCCAGCCGCAGCCCGCCCGCCTGGCGCCGCCGGCTCCTTCGCAGATCGTGTACACCCCGGCCGCGCTGGTGGAAGCCGACACCGTCGCCGTCGAGCCGGCGCCACCTTCCGGCGGGCCGCTGGCCGAGTACACCACGCTGCTGGACGACCGCGGCCTGATCGTGCCGGGCGATCCGTCGGTCCTGATCGTCGAGGACGACGAGCGTTTCTCGAACATGGTGCTCGACTTCGCGCGCGAGAAGAACTTCAAGGGCATCGTCACGCACCGCGGCGACTCGGCGCTGTCGCTGGCACGCGACTACCTGCCCTCGGCCATCCTGCTCGACATCGACCTGCCGGACATCGACGGCTTCACGGTGCTCGACCGCCTCAAGCGCGATCCGGGCACACGTCACATTCCTGTGCATGTCATGTCCTCGCTGCGCGAACGCGAGCGCGCGCTGCGCCAGGGCGCGATCTCCTATATCAACAAGCCGGTGGACCGCGATGCGCTGCAGGAGGAGTTCACGCGCATCCAGAAGTTCCTGATGGGTGGCAAGCGCTCGCTGCTGGTGGTGGAGGATGACGCGGCCCAGCGCGACGCCATCGTCGCCCTGATCGGTGACAGCGACCTGCGCATCGTCACCGCCCAGGACGGCAAGGGCGCGCTCGATGCGCTGGCCGGCTCCCACTTCGACTGCATGGTGCTGGACCTGACGCTGCCGGACATCTCGGGCTTCGACCTGCTCGACCAGGTGGGCCGCGACCCGCGCCTGCGCGACCTGCCGATCGTCATCTACACGGCCCAGGAACTGTCGCGCAAGGAGGTCACCAAGCTCAAGCGCTACGCGAAAACCATCGTGATCAAGGACGCGCGCTCCCCCGAGCGCCTGCTGGACGAGACGGCGCTGTTCCTGCACCGCTCGCATGCCAGCCTGCCGGAACTGCAGCGCCGGATGCTGGAGGAGATCCACGCCGCCGACGGCGGCTTGGCCGGACGCAAGGTGCTGATCGTCGACGACGACCTGCGCAACATCTTCGCCCTGTCCTCCCTGCTCGAACGCCAGCAGATGCGGGTGCTGTTCGCCGAGAACGGGCGTGACGGCATCGAGGTGCTCGAACGCGATCCGGAGATCGAGATCGTGCTGATGGATATCATGATGCCCGAGATGGACGGCTACGACACCATGCGGGCGATCCGCCGCATCCCCAAGTTCAAGTCGCTTCCGATCATCACCCTGACGGCGAAGGCGATGAAGGGCGACCGCGACAAGTGCATCGCGGCGGGCGCCTCCGACTACATCACCAAACCGGTCGATGTGGCCCAGTTGCTGTCGCTGATGCGGGTGTGGCTGCATTGAAGCGGCCGGCCCCGGCGCCGGCCGCGGCGGCGGTCGAGGCGCTCGAAATCGAGTTGCTGCTCGAGGCGCTGTACCAGTGGCACGGCGTGGACCTGCGCGGCTACGAGCGCGAACACCTGCGCCGCGTCGTGCGGCAGGTCATGGACGAACGGGGCGTGCCGACCGTCTCGGCCCTGCAGGAGCGGGTGTTGCACGAACCGGCGGCGGCGGCGCGGGTCCTGCGCGCACTGTCGGTCGCTCCGGCCGGGCTGTTCGACGCGCCGCGGTGGGCGCGGCAGTTGCGGGGCGTGTTGGGGATGCGCCTGGGCGCGGCGGCGCTACCGAAAGTCTGGCTGGCGGAATGCGCGGGGCCGGCCGAGGCGTGGACGGTCGCCATCGTGCTGGCCGGCGAAGGACTGGCGGGGCGTACGGAAATCCACGCAACCGCCGCCAACGAGGAGTTGCTGGCAGAGATCCGCGATCACAGCCTGCCCGCCGCTTGCCTCGACTCGCTCCAGCAGGCCTACGAGGACAGCGGCGGCAGCGGCCTGCTGGCGGACCACTTCGAGATCGCAGGCGGACGCGCCACGCTCGCCGCCCACCTGCGCCAGCGTATCACCTGGGCGCAGTACAGCCCCGTGACCGATGCCTCGTTCAACGAGTTCGATGCCATCCTGTGCCCGCGCGCCCTGCCCGCCTACGGTCCTGTGCTGCGCCAGCGCGTGCTGCGCCTGTTCCACGACAGCCTGGCCTTGTTCGGCGTCCTCGGCGTGGACCGGCCGCTGCGCCCGTCGGATGCCTGTGCGGGCGACTACCAGCCCTGCGCGCAGGGCCCGGGCTGGTACAAGCGGGTGCGCTGACAGCGCCCGGGTCCGCCGCCGGGGCCTACGGGCGTACGGCGCTTGGCCTGGCCGCGATGCGGTCTCGCCATGCCTGCAGGTGCGGCATGTCCTCCTCGCCCGGTTTGAACTTGAGCAGCCCACGCGCGAATTCCAGCGCGCAGAACGCCGTGATGTCGGCAATGGTGAAGTTCTCGCCGGACACGTAGGGGCGCAGCCCCAGTTCGCGGTCGAGCCAGCGCGCGGTGACCCGCATCTTCTGGCCCTGCGAGGCGCCGAAGTCCTGGAACTGCGGCTGCTCGAGCATCGCCAGCCCCGGGTGGGTGTGGCGCACGCAGTTGGCGATTTCCAGTAGCAGGTGCAGTTCCATGCGGCGGTCCGCCATCTCGATGAAGGCGCGCTCCTCCGCGGTCTTGCCCATCAGGTTGGGCTCGGGGCGCAATCCCTCCAGGTAGGTGCAGATCGCGCGCGTTTCGGTGAGCACGCGGCCGTCGTCCAGTTCCAGGGCGGGGACGCGGCCGAACGGGTTCTTGGCCAGGAAAGCCTCGCTGCGGTGTTCGCCGGTCGCCAGGTCGACGTTGAGCGTCTCGATGTCGGTAATGCCCTTCTCCGCCATGAACATGGTGACGCGGCGCGGATTGGGCGCGAAGTTGCTGATGTAGAGCTTCATAGGTCTCCTTCGGTGGGTCGCCGCTGGCGGGCGGCACCGACTCCCGGCGCGCCGCCAGGATGGCGGAAACGGCGCTGCGACTTGCAGCAGGAACATCATAACCGGAAGCCGGGCTGGACGCCCTGGCAAGTTTGCCAGGAGGATATAAGCCACCGCGGCTCGCTGACCTGGTACTGTCGTTCCCGCGCAGGCGGGAACCTATGCGTCCTCGCGAAAACCACTTCTCTTGGCGTTCCAGCAAGCCAGGAAAGTACTTGAGTCATAGAATCAGTGTGGATTCCCGCTTGCGCGGGAAATCATTCCCGCCAGTGGCCGGAATGACAGTGCAAGGCGGTGGCGCGGGAGGCGGTACTCGTCGTAGCCGACGGGCAGTGGTGGCGCGCGGCGTGCCCGCCGATCCAGGCGTCGAGCACTCCAACCGACCCGGGCGGCAGGTGCAGCCCGAGCTTGCTGCGCCGCCACAGGATATCCGCGCCACGCCGCGCCCACTCGTGTCGAACCAGATAGGCGACCTCCGCCTCGTACAGCCCCGGCAGCACTTGCTCGCCCAGGTCGCCGATGCCTGCGCATCCGGCCAGCAGCACCTCGGTCCGCGTGCCGTAGGCGCGCGCGAAGCGTGCCGCCAGCGCCGGCGGCAACCAGGGGTGGCGCTGGCACAGCCCGGCCTGCCAGCTCTCGAACTCGATCACGCCACGCGCGCTCGGGCCGGTTCCGAACAGGTCGCCACCCGGCAGGCAGGCGCCCGCGGTCCAGCGGGGCGAACGGCAGTCCAGTTCGGCGGCGATCCAGTCCACGGCCTGCTCGGCCAGGGCGCGACAGGTGGTGATCTTGCCGCCGAGCACGGATAGCAGCGGCGCGCCCCCCGTGTCGCGTTCCAGGCGGTAGTCACGGCTGGCCCCGGCGGCGCTGGCGGCGGCGTCTTCGATCAGCGGCCGGACCCCGGCATAGCTCCAGACCACGTCGCGCGGCGTGACCGTCCTGCGGAAGTAACGGTTGGTCAGTTCACACAGGTAGCCGACCTCCTCGGCGGTGATCCCGGCATCGCGCGGGTCGCCGCGGAACTCGACATCGGTCGTGCCGATCAGCGTGAACGCCCCTTCGTAGGGCATGGTGAACACGATGCGCCCGTCCGGATGCTGGAAGATATAGGCGTAGGAGTGGTCGAACAGCTTCGGCACGACGATGTGGCTGCCCTTGACCAGGCGCAGCGCAGGACGCGCCAGCGGGCCGGCGACGCCGTGCAGGAACTGCCCGGCCCACGGTCCCGTCGCGTTGACCAGGCAGCGGGCGGACACTTCGGTGCGGGCCGCGCCCGGCTGCTCCAGGCTTGCCGTCCAGCGCCGCTCGTCGCGCCGCACGGCGGCGCAGCGTGTGCGGGGCAGGACCGAGGCGCCCCGTTCGTGCGCATCCAGGGCGTTGAGCGCGACCAGCCGCGCGTCGTCCACCCAGCCGTCGGAATAGACGAAGCCGCGCGTGAAAGCCGGCCTGAGCGGCCCGCCCGCGCGGTGCTCCCGCAAGGCCACGCCGCGCGAGCCCGGCAGGAACTCGCGCCGCGCCAGCCTGTCGTAGAGGAACAGCCCGGCGCGGATCAGCCAGGCAGGCCGCTGCCCCGCGTCGTGCGGCATCACGAAACGCAAGGGCCGCATGATGTGAGGCGCGCTCTTGAGCAGGACTTCGCGTTCGGCCAGCGCCTTGCGCACCAGCGCGAACTGGCGGTGTTCGAGGTAGCGCAGCCCGCCGTGGATCAGTTTGCTCGACGCCGACGAGGTGTGCGATGCCAGATCGTCCTGCTCGCACAGGACCACGCGCAAGCCGCGGCCGGCGGCGTCGCGGGCGATGGCCGCGCCGTTGACGCCGCCCCCGACGACCAGCACATCGCACTCGATGCGCTCCGGCCGCCCGGCGCGCTGCGCGCCGGCGCCGGCAGGGAATGCAATCGGGTCTTGCTCGGTCATTGGATCTCCTTCGCGCGGATGCGACGGGGCCAGTGTAGGTCCGGGCAGGCGCGCATGTGAACGACTATATCAAGCCGCCACGGCGGTGGCGGCTCCAATGTGTAGAATTGCGGCATGACCACTACACTTCGAGCCCACTGATGGCACAGGAAGCCCGGGCCTGGGTGCGTATGCCATCGGGCAAAAGGCTGGACCTGCTCAACCCCACTCCCTTCGACTGGGACGACGCCGACCTCGCCCTCGGGCTGGCGCGCACCTACCGCTGGGGCGGGCATTCCGCCTGGCCGCTGCCCTTGTCGGTTGCCCAACATTCGATCGCGGTGATGCTGCTGCGGCAGGAGGCCTCGCCCGGCCTGGCGCCGATCCATGCTCTGCGCGAACTCTTGCACGACGCGGAGGAAGGTCTGCTCGGCTTCGACGCCGTGTCGGTCATCAAGCCCTTCCTGGGGGACGGCTTCCGCGCCCTCACGCGACGCCTGGAACATGTGGTCTTCCTGCGCTACGGCCTGCCGGCCTGGAGCGGGGGCGAGCACGCCGCGCACAAGCGCGCCGACCGGGTGGCGGCCGCCAGCGAAGCGGTGCACGTGGCCGGCTGGTCGCAGGAGGAGGTGCGGCGCACGCTGAAGATCCGCTCCGCCGTGCTGACGGAGGATCCGCTGGCCACGCGTTACGGCTGCCGCCCCTGGGAGCCCTGGCCACCGGGCGTGGCCTGCGAGCGTTTCCTTGCCGAACTCGAACACCTGAAACGGCTCACCGCGACATCGGGCGGCGCCGGCTAGGGGCGCCCGGATGCGTGCGCGGCGGGATTCGGACGTTGGTTGATCGAGCGCAATAAATCATCGCAAGCCGTTGATTTTAAAGAAAATTAACCGATATCCACAAAGATTGTGGATAACAGTGTGGAAAACCCCCTCTTGACAAGCCGCAAGTGCAGTATTGATGCGGGTTTCAACAAATTGCCCAAACAGAAGGCAAATTTTTAGCCCTTATAAATCAATGCCTTAGCTTTGCGCCCGTTTCGGGCAAGCGTGGCTTATGCGGCATATTCCTACAAATTTCGCTTGCGGGGGATAAGTCCCCCGGCGGGGTCGCGCGCCCCCTACTTCCAGGCATTCCTGGCGCGCTCGCGCACCATCATCCGCACGCTTTCCGGCACAGGTTTGCGCTCATGGCGCGTGTCCGCCGTCAGCCACACGCATTCCTCGAAATGCCTGAGCATGGCCGGGCTGATGAAGCGGGTACGGGCGGCATACACATGGCGATCCCCCATCTGCGCCTGCTGCTTGATGAAAAAGCGGTTGGGTACCACCAGGTGCAGATGCTCGCGGGCGCGCGTCATCGCCACGTACAGCAGGCGCCGCTCCTCTTCGATCTCGTCCTGGCTCCCGGTCGCCATATCCGAGGGAATGCAGCCGTCGACCACGTTCAGCACATGCACGCTCTTCCACTCCTGCCCCTTGGACGAGTGGATGGTCGACAGGATCAGGTAGTCCTCGTCCAGCAAGGGCGGTCCCGCGCGGTCGCTGGTCGCCTCCGGCGGATCGAGGGTGATCTCGGCCAGGAAGCTCTCGCGCGAGCCGTGCCCGCCGGCCAGCGCCACCAACTGGGCCAGGTCGGCCGCGCGCACCTGGGCGTCGTCATGCATGCGCTCGAGGTGCGGCAGGTACCAGTCGCGCGCCAATTCGATATCGGCCGGCCAGCGCAGGCCCGGCGTCCGCAGGCGCCCGAACAGCTCGACGAAGCGCCCCCACTCGCCCGCGCTTTTCGCCGGTGCCTGGAAAGCCTCGAGTGCAGCCGCCGGTTCGGCGGCCTGGCCGACCGCGTCGAGCAAGCGGCTCGCCGTGGCGGGGCCGATGCCGGGTATCAGCTGGGCGACACGGAAACCGGCCATCCGCCCACTCGGATTCTGGGCGAAACGCAGCACCGCCAGCACGTCCTTGATATGCGAGGCTTCGAGGAACTTCAAGCCGCCGAACTTCACGAAAGGGATGTTGCGGCGCATGAGCTCCAGCTCGAGCGCGGCGCTGTGGCTGGCGGCACGGAACAGCACCGCCTGGGCGGTGAGCGCGATGCCCGCCTCGCGGTGCTCCAGCACCCGGTTGCAGACCCAGCGCGCCTGCTCCGCCTCGTCGGGAATCAGGACCAGCTGGGGTAGCGCGGTGCTGGCCTTGTCGGTCCACAGGGTCTTGGCATGGCGCTCCAGCGCGGCCCCGATGACGGCATTCGAGGCGTCCAGGATCGGCTGGGTCGAGCGGTAGTTGCGGTCCAGCGTCACCATGGCGGCGGGCCGGGTGAACTGCTGCGGGAAATCGAGGATGTTGCGCACCGTCGCGCCGCGGAACGAGTAGATAGACTGCGCATCGTCGCCAACCACCACCACGCCCTGTCCATCCGGCTTCATCCCGGTCACGATCGCCGCCTGCAGCCGGTTGGTGTCCTGGTACTCGTCCACCAGCACATGGTCGAACAGGCTCCCCAGTTCCGGGCCGAGTTCCGGATCGGCCGCCATCTCGGCCCAGAACAGCAGCAGGTCGTCGTAGTCGAGGACATTCTGCTCCTGCTTGGCATCGACGTAGGCGCCGAACAGCCGCTTGAGCTGCTCCTCCCACTCGCGGCACCAGGGGAAAGTGGACTGCAACACCATGTCGAGCGGTTCGCGGCTGTTGACCACACGCGAATAGATCGACAGGCAGGTGCCCTTGAGCGGAAAGCGTTTCTCGGTGCCGGTCAGGCCGATCTCGTGGCGGACCAGGCCCATCAGGTCTTCGGAGTCGCCGCGGTCGTGGATCGTGAACGATTCGTCCAGGCCGATCCTGCCGGCGTACTCGCGCAACAGGCGCGCGCCGATGCTGTGGAAGGTGCCCGCCCATGGCAGGCTGGCTGGCGCCTGGTTCGATGCCTTGCCGAGAATGCGGTACAGGACGCCGGCGGCGCGCTGCGTCATCTCGGTGGCCGCACGGCGCGAAAACGTCAGCAGCAGGATGCGCTGGGGATCGGCCCCCGCCTGGATCAGGCGCGCCACGCGGTGCGCCAGCGTGTTGGTCTTGCCCGAACCGGCACCGGCCACGACCAGCAAGGGGCGCGGCGCCGCCTCGCCGATGTCGTGTTCGACCGCCGCGCGCTGGCCCGGGTTGAGGCTGGCAAAGGGATCGTCGGTGGCGGGCAAGGCGGCGGTATCGGGCATGGAAGTGGTGTCGAACGGGAACTGGCATAACTGTACATTTATCCAGTTGCCGGATGCAAGCGATATTGGCGCCGCAACCGGCGTCGGCCGTTGTGCGTACGCCGCGCCACGCGCCGCGAAGCGCCAACTTCAAGTCACGTGCTTACGCTAAGTAGTGGATTCTAGGCACTTTTTTCGAATATCCACAAAACCTGTGAATATCTTTGTGGAAAACCGGGGTCTTGACACGCGAAAACGGCGTGCTGATGCGGCTTTCGACAAACTGCCTGTTCGACGAGCAGTTTCCATACACTGGAAAATCAATGACTTAGGGGCGGAACGCGGGAAAAATTTGTACGTGGAAAGATAATAGCAAAAGGCAATTTTTGTGCATAACCGGGCACTTCAAAGCGACGACAGGCGGTCACAAAGCTGTCTTTTTGATATCAAAATAGAGCTCAAAATGGCAACATTTTCCCACCCTGCCTGCGCAGTCCCGGTTCGAGCAGCACGCGTCGGATGACAGTCGGGGATACGTCGAACGCCCTCAGGTATTCCAGCGCCGCGATGCTGGTCGTCTCGCTTTGCAACAGGATGCCGTGTTCGACGATGTCGCTCAGGCGATGATCCAGCCGATGGTCCAGGCGTGGATCGCCGGCGGCCTGCACGCGTCGGGAGCGCCCCCCGGTCAACTCGTCTGTCATCGCCCCCTCCTCGTGTAGGTCCGCCATGCAGTATTGGACAATCCCGAGCGATGTCAATATCAGGACGGCATCCAACGCCGCCATCGTCCGCCATTGCTTTCCCTCGCCATTGCCGGGGCGGGCGCATGGGCAACGCTGCGCCCCTTCGCCAGCGCGGGGCCTAGAATGAGGCGTTGCTCATTCGACAGCGAGGAAACCATGAGTATCCAGACCGATCCCCCGGCCCACCCCGGCGACGACGCTCCACCAGGCACGCCCGGCACCGGCGAGGATATCTGCGGCGTGTGCGCCGGCACCGGCAAGCTGGCCGACGGGCGCCCCTGTCCCAATTGCGACGGCACCGGCAAGGTCAACGAGGGAATCGGCGGCGGCTGATCCCCGGCGCCACGGTGTGCGGTCTGGCAACGACGCAGGCAAACGGGCATACTTGCAGTGTTGACCACTGCCGGACCTACCCATGCCTGAACTGTTGAGCGAACACGCCTGCTTCGGCGGCCTCCAGCGTTTTTATCGGCACGACTCGCGCGAGATCGGGCTGCCGATGCGCTTTTCCGTCTACCTCCCGCCCGGCGCGCAGGAAGGGCCCCGGCCCGTCCTGTTCTACCTGGCCGGTCTGACGTGTACCGAAGAAACCTTCATGATCAAGGCCGGCGCCCAGCGCGTCGCCGCCCGCGAGGGCCTGATCCTCGTCGCGCCGGATACCAGCCCGCGCGGTGCGGGCGTGCCTGGCGAAACGGATAGCTGGGACTTCGGACAGGGGGCGGGCTTCTATGTCGATGCCACCGAGGAGCCGTGGGCACGGCATTACCGGATGTACAGCTACATCCTGGAACTGCGCGAACTGGTGCTGGCAAGCCTGCCGGCAGATCCTGACCGTACCGGCATCTTCGGCCACTCGATGGGAGGCCACGGCGCACTGGTGCTGGCCCTGCGCAATCCCGAGCTGTTCCGTTCCGTGTCCGCCTTCGCGCCGATCGCCGCGCCGACGCGTTGCCCCTGGGGTAACAAGGCCTTCTCCGGCTACCTCGGGCCGGACCGCTCCGACTGGGGCGCGTATGACGCGACCGAGTTGATGGCGCGGGCGCAGGCACCCCTTCCTGGCGGGATACTGATCGACCAGGGCTTGTCGGACAAGTTCCTGGCCGAACAGCTCCATCCGGAGGCCTTCGAACAGGCCTGCCGCGGCGCCGGCCAGCCGCTGACGCTGCGCCGTCATGAGGCCTACGACCACGGCTACTATTTCATCCAGTCCTTCATCGAAGACCACCTGCTGTTCCACCGGCGCCAGCTCGCCTAGGCCGCCGACTCCCGCCATGCGCGCGTGGGCACGCCTGCCCACCGCCGCGACTCCCACCCATTCCCCCGTGGGCACAAGTGCCCACCCTACCGCATGAGGTCCGCGCAGCCCGCGCCCGGGTAATTCCGCGCGGCAAACGGACGCCGCTTCGCCGAAAGTGTGATGTATTCTGAAACCTCGTTGCACATGGCCCTGCGCCGAGGCAGGGCGTCGGCGCCGCGCCGACGCCACCGCCCAGACCCAGATGAAACAGTTCGGATAAAAGGCCAGGAGAGATGTCCCAGACTCAGGGTTTCAAGAACCGCGCCGAGGCCGGCAAGCTGCTTGCCGACCAACTGAGCGGTCGTGTGTCCGGCCCGGACGCACTCGTGCTCGCCCTGCCGCGCGGCGGGGTGCCGGTGGCCTTCGCCGTGGCGATGGCGCTCGATGCCGAACTCGACATCCTGGTCGTGCGCAAGCTCGGCATGCCGGGCCATGAGGAATTCGCGATGGGGGCGATCGGCAGTGGCGGCGTCCGGGTGCTGCAGCCCGGTGTGCCGGGTCTGATGGGCGTGACGGTCCAGCAGGTCGAAGCCGTCGCCGCGCGCGAAACGGCCGAGATCGCCCGGCGTGAGCGCTGCTATCGGGGCGAGCGGCCGGCACCGGCGCTAGCCGGGCGCACCGTCGTCCTGGTCGACGATGGCATCGCCACCGGTTCGACCATGAAGGCGGCGGTACAAATCGTACGCCAGCAACATCCCGCCAGGGTCGTGCTCGCGGTGCCGGTGGCGCCGCCGGACGCGTTGCAGGAATTTGCGCCGCTGGTGGACGAAGTGGTCTGCCTCGAGGCGCCACTGCGTTTTCGCGCAGTGGGCCAGTGGTATCGCGATTTCGACCAGACCAGCGACGAAGAAGTACAGGACTTGCTGGCAATGGCATGGCGCCGTGGAACGGCGTCGCCAATTCACAACTCAACCGGGAGGACAGGACATGGACCGACAACTGACGGAAACAGGATTTGAACTTGGCAAGTGGATCGGCGGCGCGCTCGCAGGCGCGGCCCTCATGTACATTCTCGACCCAGAACGGGGCAGCGCGCGCCGTGCACGCTCCGGCGAACGCCTGCGCCATCTCGGCCGCCAGGCGGAAGACAAGCTTGAGAACACCTGGGAGCGCTCGGAGCGCCTGGGGCACGAGGCGGCCGATTCCACCCGCGAGATGGCCAATGAGATGCGTCCGGATCGCGACGACTGGCGCGACCGCGACGACTCGCGCGGCCGCAACGAGGCGTCGCGCCTGGGACGGGAGGCATCGGACGAGGCCTCGCGCCTCGGCCGCGAAGCCAGCCAGTCGTTCTCCCGCATCACGCGGGAAGCAGGTGATGCCGTCTCCCGCCTGGGCCACGCCACCAGCGAGGGCATCCGCGAGACCGCCTCGCGCGCCCGCGCCAGCGCCAGCCACGCCTCCGAACGGCTGCGCCACACCATGCACGACATCCGCGAGGGCGGCGAATGGGACTCCGCCACCCGCAACTCGGCCATGCTCGGCGGTGGCCTGCTCGGCCTGTTCGCGTTCATGCGCCGCTCGCCGCTCAGCACTGCGCTCGGCGTCCTTGGCCTGGCCCTGCTGGCACGCGGGGCGACCAACCAGCCGGTACGCAAGATGATTTACCGCAGCAGCGGCACCGGCCGTCCGGTGCACATCGAGAAGTCCATCTACATCGACGCGTCGCCGCGCGAGGTGTATGACGCCTGGGAAAATGTCGAAAACTTCCCGCGCTTCATGTCGAACGTGATCGACGTGCACGACCTGGGCGGCCGCCGCTCGCACTGGGTGGTGCGCGGCCCGGCCGGCAGCCGGCTCGAATGGGACTCGGTGATGACCGAGAAGTCCCGTCCGCATCGCCTGGCATGGCGCACCGAGCCGGGCGCGGAGATCCCGCAGACCGGTTCGATCGAGCTCGAACCCTATCGCGGCGGCACGCGCGCCACCGTGCGCATGTCGTACTCGCCTCCGGGAGGCAAGCTCGGCCACGGCCTGGCGTCGCTGATCGGTTCCGATCCGAAGAGCCAGATGGATGACGACCTGGAACGCATGAAGTCGATCATCGAGCGCGGCGACGCTCACCGCCACGGCTCGTCGCATGACAAGCACGGAAGCCGATTCCTGCACTAAAGCCATGCCCAGCCTCGCCGACCATGCCGTAACGGCCGCCATCGCGGCGGCCGCGCACCCGCTCACCGGCGCGTCCGGTGACTACGAGCCGCTGCTGGACCTGGTGGGCGATGCCCGCTTCGTCCTGCTTGGCGAGGCGACGCACGGTACCCACGAGTTTTACGCGGAGCGGGCGCGCATCACGCAGCGCCTGATCCGCGACAAGGGTTTCACCGCCGTCGCCGTCGAGGCCGACTGGCCCGACGCCTACCGCGTCAACCGCTACATCCGTGGCGAGAGCAAGGATCCCGATCCCGTTTCGGCCCTGTCGGGCTTTCAGCGCTTCCCGGCATGGATGTGGCGCAACGCCGACGTCGCCAATCTCGCCGCCTGGCTGCGTGCCTACAACGATTCGGCGACACGCAAGGTCGGCTTCTACGGCCTGGACCTGTACAGCCTGTTCACTTCCATGCAGGAGGTGCTGCGCTACCTCGATCAGGTCGACCCGACCGCGGCGCAGGAGGCCAGGCGCCACTACGGTTGCTTCGACCACTATTACGAGGACAGCCAGCAGTACGGCTACGCGACCGGCATCGGTCTGTCCGAATCCTGCGAGCAGGGCGTGCTCGACACACTGTCGCAGCTGCAGCAACGCAGCTTCGACTACATGCAGTCCGACGGCGCCAGCGCGGAGGACGCCTTCTTCTACGCGCAGCAGAACGCGCGCCTGGTCAAGAACGCGGAGCAGTATTACCGCACCATGTTCCGCGGCCGCGTCTCCTCATGGAATCTGCGCGACAGCCATATGGCGGAGACGCTCGACGCCCTCACACGCCACCTGTCGCGTGACGGCATGCCGGCCAAGATCGTCGTATGGGAACACAATTCCCACATCGGCGACGCGCGCGCCACGGAAATGGGCGACATGGGCGAGTGGAACGTCGGGGAACTGGCCCGCAAGGCCTATGGCAAGGATGCCTGCCTGATCGGCTTCACCACCTACGACGGGCATGTGACGGCAGCCTCGGAATGGGACGGTCCCGCCGAGCACAAGGCGGTCCGTCCCGGCATGCCCGGCAGCTATGAGCAGGTGCTTCACGACACGGGCATGGAACGCTTCTTCCTGCCGCTGCGGGAAGGCCCCGCACGCGACGCGCTGATGGAGCGGCGCCTGGAGCGCGCCATCGGCGTGATCTACCAGCCTCGCACCGAGCGCCAGAGCCACTACTTCATGGCGCAGCTGCCACGCCAGTTCGACGCCATCATCCATATCGACCGCACCCAGGCGGTCGTGCCGCTCGACAAAGACGGCGGCCTGCGCTCCGGAGAACCGCCGGAAACCTATCCGGAAGGGATCTGATCGGAATCCCGCCCTGTGGCGGTGGACGCGGGAGTCCACCGCCACAAGCGGTCGTCGTCGCTCGACACACCCTACCTGGCTTACCTCCTTCCAATGGGACCTGGCGATGTCAGCCGGTCATCGTCCTGCCGCGTGAAGTCTGAATTTTGGGCAATACTGCCCCCGCCGATGCTCGGTGCCGGGGCCTTTTTCCCCAGCGGTCCCGATTTCGCACGATTCCCTACGCTTTCCAACGATTTCCCCACGAAAGCACACGATTTGCGGACGAAATCGCACGATTTTCGAGCGAAAACGCACGATTTGACTGCGAAATCGAACGATTTGCGCAGCCGATGTCGAACCCATCCGTGATAAGCAGAAATCGTGCGTTTTCGTGGCGCTTTCAGGCCATTTCGTAAAGAAATCGTTCGTTTTCGCGGGCAAAACGTGCGGTTTCGTGGCTCAATCGTGTACTTTCGACCAATATCGTACGAAAGCGAGCATTCCATGAAAAGCGGGCCCTCCGACGCCCCCCGTGGCGCGCTTCCGGTATCCATACTTGGGCTTGCTTGGGTCTGGCTGTCGTGCCCGCCCGATTTCGTTTAGCATGTTGATGTTATCGGCAGGCAAGGATAGTCATGAGTCAATACACGCTGCACATCAACGGCCAGACCCAAACGGTGGACGCCGAACCGGACACGCCCCTACTATGGGCGCTACGCGACAATCTCGGTTTGGTAGGGACCAAGTACGGCTGCGGCGCGGGCCAGTGCGGCGCCTGCACGGTACACGTCAATGGCGAACCGGTCCGATCCTGCCTGCTCCCGCTCGCCAGCGTGGGGACCGCCAGGGTGACGACCATCGAAGGACTCGATGAGAAGGCGCAGCATCCCTTGCAGCGTGCCTGGCAGGAGTTGGACGTACCGCAGTGCGGCTACTGCCAGTCCGGCCAGATCATGACGGCCTGCGCGCTGCTCCGGCAGCACCCGGCGCCCACCGACCGCCAGATCGACGAGGCCATGGCGGGCAACCTGTGCCGCTGCGCGACCTATATGCGCATCCGCGCCGGCATCCACCGCGCCGCCGAGATCGCCGCGAACGAAGGAAAAAAATAATGGCCAAAACGACCCATTCCGCCTCGCGCCGCGGCTTCCTGCGCCAGTCCGCCCTGGGCGCCCTGGTGATCGGCGTATATGCCAACGGCGCACTGGCGAGCGCCGCCGGAGCGCCGGCCGCCGGGTCGCCGGCCGCCGGATCGCCGGCCGCCGGATCGCCCGTCGCCTTCATCCCCAACGCCTTCATCCGCATCGATCCGGACGGACGGGTGACGCTGGTGTCCAAGCAGCCGGAAATCGGCCAGGGGATCAAGACCTCGCTGCCGATGGTGATCGCGGAACAGCTGGAGGTGGACTGGCGGGACGTGCACGTCGTGCAGGGCGATCTCGACCCGGCCTACGGCAGCCAGGGCGCGGGCGGCTCGACCTCGACCCCGACCAACTACGAGAACTTCCACCGGCTGGGCGCGGCCGCGCGCACGATGCTGGTCCAGGCGGCGGCCCAGGCCTGGAAGGTGCCGGCCGCCGAGTGCCGTGCCGAGCGCGGCACGGTCGTGCACGACGCCAGCGGACGGCGTCTCGGCTATGGCGCCCTGGTCCCGCTCGCCGCCCGCCTGCCCGTGCCGGACGCGTCGCAGGTGAAACTGAAGGACCCCTCCGAGTACCGGCTGCTGGGCAAGCGCATCGGCGGCGTGGACAACGCGGCCATCGTCAGCGGCCAGCCGCTGTTCGGCATCGATGTGCAGGTGCCGGGTATGCTGCATGCCGTGTACGCCAAGTGCCCCGTCTTCGGCGGCAAGCCGGTCAGCGCCAATCTCGACGCGATCCGCGCCCTGCCGGGGGTGAAGGATGCCTTCCTGGTCGAGGGCACGGCCAACCTGAACGGGCTGCGGCCGGGGGTGGCGATCGTCGCCACCTCGACCTGGGCGGCGATGCGCGCGCGCAAGCAGCTGCAGGTCGTCTGGGATGAGGGCGCCGGCGCCTCGCAGAGCTGGCGGGGCTTCGCCGAACAGGCCCGCGCCGCCTCGGCCGGCCCTGGCGCCAGCGTGATGCGCAACGACGGCGACGTCGGCGCCGCCCTCGCCGGCCCCGGTGCCAGGACGGTGCAGGCCGCCTACAGCTACCCTTTCATTTCCCACGCGAGCATGGAGCCACAGAACTGTACCGCGTGGTTCCGCCCGGCCGAGGGCACGCTCGAACTATGGGCGCCGACCCAGAACCCGGCTTCCGGCCAGAACCTGGTCGCCACCACCTTCGGCATACCGAAGGAAAAGATCACCCTGCACATCACCCGCAGCGGCGGCGGGTTCGGCCGGCGCCTGTCCTCGGACTTCATCGTCGAGGCGGTGGCCGTGGCGCGCCGCGTCAACGCTCCGGTCAAGCTGACCTGGAGCCGCGAGGACGACCTGCAACACGACCATTTCCGCCCCGGGGGCTTCCACTTCCTGCGCGGGGCGGTGGACGCGAACGGCAAGCTGGCCGCCTGGCACAACCATTTCGTCACCTTCGCCAACCGGGTCGAACGCGAGGGCAAGAGCGTCCTGGCACCCGGCAGCGGCGGCAACCTGAGCGCCGACGAATTCCCCGGCCGATGGGTGCCGAATTGCCGTCTCGAACAAACGGCGCTCGAATCCGTGATCCCAATGGGTCCGTGGCGCGCCCCCGGCAGCTGCGTGTTCTCCTGGGTCTTCCACAGCTTCATCGACGAACTGGCCCACGCGGCAGGCCGCGATCCCCTCGCCTTCCGCCTCGCCCTGCTGGGTGACAAGGACATGATGGCGGCCAGCACCGAACGCGGCCAGCCCTACGACGTCGCGCGCATGCGCAAGGTGCTGCGCACGGCGGCGGACAAGGCGGATTGGGGCAAGCGCAAGTTCCCGCGCGGCCGGGGCCAGGGCATCGCCTTCCACTTCAGCCATCGCGGCTACGTGGCGATGGTGGCCGAGGTGACGGTCTCGCGCGAGGGCAAGCTGAAGGTTGACAGGGTCGTGGTCGCGGCCGACGTCGGCCGCCAGATCGTCAACCTGTCCGGCGCCGAGCACCAGGTCGAAGGGTCGGTGATCGACGGCATGTCCACGCTGATGTTCCCGGAACTGGACATCGCCGGTGGGCGCATCGTGCAGAGCAACTTCCACGACTACCATTTGCTGCGCATGCCGGACGCGCCGGGCAGGATCGACGTGCATTTCGTCCTGAGCGACAACCCGGTGACGGGCCTGGGCGAGCCGGCCTTCCCGCCTCTGGCGCCGGCCGTGTGCAACGCGATCTTCGCCGCGACCGGCAAGCGCGTGCGCGAGCTGCCGCTGAGTAAGACCGACCTCAGCTGGAGCTGAGAGCCCGCCCCCGCGGGACTCAGGACAGCCCGCGGCGGCGCGCCGGATCGGCGTCGGCCGCCCCGTGGCGCTCCAGTATCTCGCTGGCCCTTTGCGCCTGCCCCTCGTCGGCCGCGTCCACCCGCACGATGCACATCGAGTCGGACCGGTCGTCGTCCGGCAGGTAGGTGTCCACGTAGTCGGTGCCGCCCTTGACCTCCGGGGTGTCGCCGACCGTGAAGTTGCCCTGCGTCGGGCCGGCCTCGTCCCCGGTCGGGCTCAATTCCACGCTGTCGCGCGCGAAGCCTGCGGCCAGCAACTCGGCGCGCGCGCGCTCGGCCGCGGCGAAATCATGTACCACTCGCACGATCTGCCTGTTCATGTTCGCTCCAATCAAGACTTTGGAGCCAAGTTAGCAGAAACGCGCCGGCGGCGGCGCTCACTCGGGGATCACGGCGGTCGCCTCGATCTCCACGCGTGCACGCTCTTCCATCAGGCCCGCCACCTGGACCGCGCTCATGGCCGGGTAGTGGCGCCCGATCACCTCGCGGTAGGCCGCGCCCAGCGCCGCCGCCGCCTGCAGGTACTCGCTTCGGTCCAACACATACCAGGTCATGCGGACGATGTGCTCCGGCCGCGCGCCCGCCTCGGCCAGCACCGCGACGATGTTGGCCAGCGCCTGGCGTGCCTGGCCCACGAAGTCGTCGGTGCGGAACTGGCCGTGCTCGTCCCAGCCCACCATCCCGCTGACGAAAACCTGGCGTCCGCTCGCCGCCACGCCGTTCGAATAGCCCCTGGCGCGCGGCCAGCCGGGCGGTTGGAGGATATCCATGCTGTCCTTCATCCCTGTCCTTGGGACGCCGTTCGCCCCTTGCCCAGCAACTCGCGCGCGATGATCAGGAGTTGCACCTCGCTCGCACCCTCGTAGATGCGCAACGCGCGGATCTCGCGGTACAGCGATTCCACCGCCTGGCCGCTGACGACGCCGAGGCCGCCGAACATCTGCAGCGCCGCATCGATCACCCGCTGCGCCGACTCGGTGGCGCTCAGCTTGGCCATCGCCGCCTCGCCGGTCACGCTGCGGCCCTGGTCGCGCAGCCAGGCCGCCCGGTAGGTCAGCAGGGCCGCGGCGTCGATGTCGGTCGCCATTTGCGCGAGCCGGGCCTGGGTGAGCTGGAAATCGGCCAGCACCTGGCCGAACATGTGCCGCGACGTGGCGCGCGCCAGCGCCTCGTCCAGCGCGCGCCGTGCGAAGCCCAGCGCCGCCGCCGCCACCGAGGTGCGGAACACGTCCAGCGTCGCCATCGCGACCTTGAAGCCCGCGCCGGCCTCGCCGATGCGCTGGCCGGGGCCGATCCGGCAGCCGGAGAAACGCAGCCGCGCAAGCGGATGCGGCGCCATCACGTCGATACGCTCGGCGATCTCCAGTCCCGGCGTGCCGGCGTCCACCACGAAGGCGCCGATGCCCCGTGCGCCACGGCTGGCGCCGGGCTCCGCCCCTTCGCCGGTGCGTGCGAACACCACGTAGAAATCGGCGATCCCGCCGTTCGAGATCCAGGTCTTCTCGCCATCCAGCACATACCCGCCCTGCCCGTCCGGCGCGGCGGCGCAGCGCATCGCCGCCACGTCCGACCCGGCCTCCGGCTCGGACAGCGCGAACGCGGCGATCGCCTCGCCGGCGGCGACCCGCGGCAGGTAGCGGCGCTTGAGCGCATCGTCGCCGAACAGCGAGATCGCGCCGCTGCCCAGGCCCTGCATCGCGAACGCGAAGTCGGCAAGACCCGCATGGCGCGCCAGCGTCTCCCGCACCAGGCAGACGGCGCGGGTGTCGATGGCGTCGGCCGCGCCGCCATAAGCGCCGCCCGCGACCGCGTGGCGCAACCAGCCATCCCGGCCCAGCTTGCGCACCAGGGCGCGGCAGGCATCGTCCACGTCCGCGCCGTGGGCGTGCGCGTCCCTCAGCTCCGCGCCCGCCCATTCATCCAGCGCGCGCGCCAGCCCGGCGTGGCGGGCATCGAAAAAGGGCCAGTCCAGGTATGCGGTGTCGGCCATCTCAATCCCCCTCGAAGCGCGGCGTCTCGCGCGCCGCGAACGCATGGTAGGCGCGGTGGAAATCGTTGGTCGCCATGCAGATCGCCTGCGCCTGCGCCTCCGCCTCGATGGCCTCGTCCACGCCCATGTTCCACTCCTGCTGGAGCATCTTCTTGGTCATCCCGTGGGCGAAGGTGGGTCCCGCCGCCAGCGTGGCGGCGAAGCCGCGGGCGTCCTCCAGCAGTTCTTCGGGCGCGCACAGGCGGTTGAAGAAGCCCCAGCGCTCGCCCTCCTCGCCGCCCAGCGAACGGCCGGTGTAGAGCAGTTCGGCCGCCCTGCCCTGGCCGATCACGCGCGGCAGCAGCGCGCACGCGCCCATGTCGCAGCCCGCCAGGCCGACACGGGTGAACAGGAAGGCGGTCTTGCTGCGCGCCGTGCCGTAGCGGATGTCCGAGGCCAGCGCCAGGATAGCGCCGGCGCCGGCGCACACGCCATCCACAGCCGCGACGATGGGCTGGGGGCAGGCCCGCATCGCCTTCACCACGTCGCCCGTCATGCGGGTGAAGGCCAGCAGGCCCGGCATGTCGAGCCGGGTGAGCGGCCCGATGATGTCGTGCACGTCGCCGCCCGAACAGAAGTTGCCCTCGGCGCCGGACAGCACGACCGCCTTCACGTCGTCGGCGTAGGCGAGCGCGCGGAACAGCTCGCGCAGTTCGGCATAGGATTCGAAGGTCAGCGGGTTCTTGCGCTGCGGGCGGTTCAGGGTCAGCGTCGCGACGCCGGCTTCGACCGAAAACAGGAAGTTGCGGGAAACGTGGCCGGCCATGCTGGTCCGGTTGCCCGGAAGCTGGTGCGGTTCACCCGGAAGGTATTGCATCGTCATGCTCCGGTTGGGTCAGTCTTCGGCGCGGTCCGCCTGCGGCCGCGCCGCCGCATCGGCGGCTGCGAGCTGGCGTTCCCGCTCCAGGTTGCGTTCGAGTTGCAGCTTGCCCGCACGGTACTGCTTCGGCCAGGCCACGCCGGTGTAGCCGATGCGGGCCGCCTCGTGCAGGGTCCACGCCGGGTCGGCCAGGTGCGGACGCGCGACGGCGCACAGGTCGGCGCGGCCCGACGCGATGATACCGTTCGCGTGGTCGGCCTCGTAGATCGCCCCCACGGCGATGGTCGGGATCTTCGCCTCGTTGCGTATGCGGTCCGCGAACGGGGTCTGGTACATGCGCCCGTACACGGGGCGCTCCTGGCGGCTGACCTGGCCGGACGAGCAGTCGATCATGTCGGCGCCGGCGGCGCGGAACATGCGGGCGATCTCCACCGCGTCGTCCGGTGTGATGCCGCCCTCGACCCAGTCGTGGGCCGAGATGCGCACGCTGATGGGCAGGCCCACCGGCCAGGCCGCGCGCACGGCGGCAAACACTTCGAGCGGGTAGCGGCAGCGGTTTTCCAGCGTGCCGCCATACTCGTCGCCGCGGCGGTTGGTCAGCGGTGAGATGAAGCTCGACAGCAGGTAGCCGTGCGCGCAGTGCAGCTCCAGCCAGTCGAATCCGGCCTCGGCGGCCTCGCGCGTGGCGCGCACGAAGTCGGCCTTGATCCGCGCCAGGTCCTCGCGGCTGGCTTCGCGCGCCACCTGCGACACGCCTTCGATGTACTGCTGCGGCGAGGCCGACACCAGCGGCCAGTTGCCGTCCTCGAGCGGCTGGTCGATGCCGTCCCAGGCACGCCGGGTCGAACCCTTGGCCCCCGCGTGCCCGAGCTGCACCCCGATCTTCGCGTCGCTCGCCGCGTGCACGAAGCGCACGATGCGCCGCCACGCCTCCGTGTGCGCGGGCGTGTACAGGCCCGGGCAGCCGGGCGTGATGCGGGCATCGGCGGACACGCAGGTCATCTCGGCCATCACCAGCGCGGCGCCGCCCAGCGCGCGCGCGCCGAGGTGGGCCAGGTGGTAATCGCCCGCCACGCCGTCCTCCGCGGAGTACTGCGCCATCGGGGAAACGACGATCCTGTTCTTCAGTAGCACGTCGCGCACGCGCAGCGGTGTGAACATCGGCGGGGCCGGGCGCTCGCCGGCGGGCGCGGGCAGGCCGGCGGCGGCATGCGCGCGCCGTTCGAACCAGCGCTCGAAATCCCCGACCCAGCCGGGGTCGCGCAAGCGCAGGTTCTCGTGCGACAGCCGCTGGCTCCGCGTGAGCAGCGAGTAGGCGAACTGCCGCGCCTCCAGCGCGCCGTAGCGGCGCACGTTTTCGAACCATTCCATCGAGTTGCGCGCAGCGCTCTGGAGCTTGAGCACCTCGACCATGCGCGCCTCCTGGTAGGAGGCGAGGGCCGGCGTGAGGTCATCCGAATGCCGCGTGGAAAGGCGCTGCGCCAGCTCGATCGCGTCCTCCAGCGCCAGCTTGGTGCCCGAACCGATCGAAAAATGGGCCGTGTGCGCCGCGTCGCCCATCAGCACCACCGGGGTCTCGCGGCCCCCCTCGCGGTGCCAGTGCACCCATTGGCGGCAGGCGATGCGCGAGAAGCGGTTCCAGCTCGCCGCCCCGCGCGAATGCCCGGGATTGGCCATCAGCTTGTGGCCGTCCAGGTAACGGGCGAACAGCCGCTCGCAGAAGGCAAGCATCCCGGCCGCGTCCATGTCGTCCAGCCCGGCGGCGCGCCAGGTCCGCTCGGGCGTCTCGACGATGAAGGTCGACGTGTCCTCGTCATAGCGGTAGGCATGCGCCTGGAACCAGCCGTGCGGCGTTTCCTCGAAGGCGAACGTGAAGGCGTCGAACCGCTTGCGCGTGCCCAGCCAGACGTAACGGCAGTGGCGCGGCTCGGACTCGGGCAGGAAGCTGCGCGCGTAGCGCGTGCGGATTCGGCTGTGGATGCCGTCGCTCGCCACCACCAGGTCCGCCCCCAGCTCGGCCGCCAATGCCATGTCGTCGTCCACCTCGGTGCCGAAGACGAGCCGCACGCCCAATTCACGGCAGCGATCCTGCAGGATGGCGAGCAGCCGCCGGCGGCCGATCCCGCAAAAGCCGTGCCCTCCCGAACGCACCGTCGTACCACGGAAGTGCACGTCGATATCGTCCCAGTGCTTGAACGCCTGCGCGATGCGCTGCGCGCTCGGCGCGTCGGCGGCCCCCAGGCGCGCCAGCGTCTGGTCCGAGAACACGACACCCCAGCCGAAGGTGTCGTCCGCCCCATTGCGCTCGACGACCGTGACCTGGTGTGCCGGATCGCGCCGCTTCATCAGCAGGGCGAAGTAAAGGCCGGCCGGCCCTCCGCCGACGCACACGATGTTCATGACCGCTCCAGTATATGTATTCTTGCTATATTACCTCGATAAATAATTTAAGTGTCAAGCAACCGGCGCACGCACGCTGGAATGCACCGTGCGGTCGAGAGAATTCAGTACAATCGAGAAAGTCCGCCGCGCCTGACTCTCGCGCAGCAACCGATTCAGCAATCTACGTGAGCAAGAGATGAACATTCCCGAACGGCTCGCCGCCTCGTGCGCGCGGGCGAGCACCACGAGGCGCGACTGCCGGCACATGGACAGGCCGGTCGCCCACGAGGCGGGAATGCCCGTTACCGCTTGCGCCGCCCCGCACCGCGACGGCGACGCGAAGGCATGAGTTCCCTGTTAGGCCGTTTCCGGCTCAACAGCCTGCGCAGCAGGCTGATGCTGCTGGTCGCGCTGGCGATCACGCCGATCGCCATCGTGACGGTGCTCGGCGGCGTGCGCGAGCGCGAACAGGCGATCCGCGCATCCGAGGAGAACCTGCGGCGCCTGACCAACCTGGCGGCGGCCAACGAGGCGCAATCGATCGACCGGGCGCGCCAGATCCTGGTCGACCTCGCCAGCGTGCCGGACCTGCTCGGTCCGGACGCCGCCTGCAACGCCCTGCTCGCCGACGTGCTCGACCGCAACGAGGGCTACGTCAACTTCGGACTGATCCAACTCGATGGCGAGGTCACTTGCAGTGCCGTGCCGATGCTCCATCCGGTGAACCTGGGCGACCGGCGCCACTTCAAGCGTGCCATCGCCGAGCGGCGCTTCATCGCCGGCGACCATGTCTTTGGCCGCGTGATCCGGCGCCATACCATCAACCTGACCTACCCGGTAATCAACCGGAACGGCAAGGTCGTCGCCGTGGTGTTCGCCGCGATGGACCTGGCCGGCCTGGACCAGTTCGTCCGCGACATCGACCTGCCCGAAGCGTCGGTGCTGGTGACGGCCGATTCGCGCGGCCTGATCATCTCGCGCCGCCCCGATCCCGAGCGCTGGTTCGGCAAGCAGGTGCCCCCGGCGCTGTGGCAGGCCATGTCTCGCCACGACGGCAAGGCCGTGGTGATCCGCGGCGAGGATGGCATCGAGCGCCTGCACAGTTTCGCGCCGGTGGGTCCTGACGAATTGTCCGAATACACGGTCACGATCGGCATACCGACGGCGGAGATCACCGCCGGCGCGCGCCAGGCCCAGCTGATCTCGCTGCTCGGCCTGGCGGCGACCACCTTCCTGGCCATGCTCGCGGCCTGGCTGGCCGGCGACATCCTGATCGTGCGGCGCGTGCGCAAGCTGATGGACACCGCGCGCGGTATCGCGGCGGGCGAGCTGCACGCCCGCTCGGGCATCGAATACGGCAACGAAGAAATCGGCCGCCTCGCGCGCGCCCTCGACGAGATGGCCGAAGCCTTGCAGAAAAAGGAGGCGGCGCGCAGCCTGGCCGAGCACGAACTGCTCGCGGCCGACCGCCGCAAGGACGAGTTCCTGGCCATGCTCGCGCACGAACTGCGCAATCCCCTGGCGCCGATCAGCACGGGTGCCCACCTGCTCAAGCTGCTGCACTCGGACAACGCGCAGATCGCCCAGACCTGCGCGATCATCGTGCGCCAGGTCGAGCACATGACCAGCCTGGTGGATGACCTGCTGGACGTCTCGCGGGTGACGCGCGGCCTGGTCACGCTGTCGACGCAGGCGCTGGACCTGCACCGGGTGGTCGAGGACGCGGTCGAGCAGATCCGGCCCCTGCTCACGGCACGCCGCCACCACCTGACGCTCGACCTGGCGCCCGAACCCGCATACGTCAAGGGGGACCACAAGCGCCTGGTGCAGGTGCTGGCCAACCTGCTGGGCAACGCAGCCAAGTACACGGCGGAGGGTGGACATATCGTCGTGCGGCTGGCGCCTGAGGGCGCCGGACATGTGCTGAGCGTGAGCGATGACGGGATCGGCATGGACCGGGAACTGCTTGGAAGCGTGTTCGACCTGTTCACCCAGGCCGAACGAACGCCGGACCGCTCGCAGGGCGGCCTGGGCCTGGGCCTGGCGCTGGCGCGCAGCCTGGTTGAACTGCACGGCGGCATCATCACCGCACACAGCGAGGGCCCCGGCCGGGGCAGCACGTTCACGGTCCACCTGCCGGGCCACGACTACTCTGCGGCCCAACCGCCGGCCACCCCTTCCCATCCAGTCCTCGCCAGCGCGCCACTCCGGGTGTTGCTGGTGGACGACAACGTGGACGCCGCCCATACCCTGCAACTATTCCTTCGCGCCGCCGGGCATGATGTGCAGGTCGCCTATTGCGCCGGAGACGGACTGGACATGGCAAGGTCGCTCGGGCCGGACGTCTGCCTGCTCGACATCGGCCTGCCCGACTTCGACGGCAAGGAACTGGCGCGCCGGCTGCGCCGCTTGCCCCAGGCCTCGGGCGCCACGCTGATCGCGATGACGGGCTACGGGCGGCGCGAGGACCGGGAGGCGGCGATGGAGGCCGGCTTCGACCACTACCTCGTCAAACCCGTCAGTACGGCGCGCCTGCGCGAACTGCTGGCCGAGGTCGTCCCGCGGTAGATGCCGTCGTCGCTGCCAGCGCCGTGATCGCAAGAATGGCGGGTAGGGCGGGCTCCCGAGCCCACCGGCCGGGACGTGACGACCTCGCCGATCTCCGTTATCTCGCGAACAGTGCCGCAACGGCCAAGGGCGTAAGATCGGCCCCACCCGACCTCGAGTGGTGCGACGATGAAAAGCGAATTCCCTCCCCCGGGCACGCCCGTGCCGCTGAGCGATCCGCCCGCCGCGGCCAAGGCTGCCGGGCTGCGCTACGTCAATGACCACCGCCCGGGCATCCGCCGAGAACGGGTCGGCGACGTCTTCCATTATTTCGACGCGCACGGCGCGCCGGTCCAGGACGAGGACGAGCTCAAGCGGATCCGCGCGCTGGCGATCCCGCCGGCCTGGACCGAAGTCTGGATCTGCCCGCGCGCCAACGGCCACCTGCAGGCGACGGGACGCGACGCGCGCGGCCGCAAGCAATACCGCTACCACCCGAAGTGGCGCGACGTGCGCGACGAGGTCAAGTACGAGCGCATGCTCAAGTTCGGCGAGGCCCTGCCGGCGATCCGCAAGGAGGTCGACCGCGCCCTGCGCCTGCCGGGCCTGCCGCGCGAGAAAGTGCTGGCGACGATCGTCTACCTGCTCGAAACGACCATGATGCGGGTCGGGAACGAGGAATACGCGCGCACCAACAAGTCCTTCGGCCTGACCACGCTGCGGCACCGCCATGCGCGGATCGAAGGCAGCGATGTCGAGTTCCGGTTCCGGGGCAAGAGTGGCGTCTTCCACAAGGTCAAGGTGCACGACCGGCGCCTGGCGCGCATCATCGGGCGCCTGCGCGACCTGCCCGGGCAGGAGCTGTTCCACTACATCGACGACGACGGCGAGTTGCGCACGGTGGACTCGGCCGATGTCAACGACTACCTGCGCGAGATCACCGGCGAGGAATACACGGCGAAGGACTTTCGCACCTGGTCTGGTACCGTGCTGGCGGCGCTTGCCTTGCAGGAATTCGAAAAATTCGACTCGACCGCCCAGGCCAAGAAGAACATCGTGCGCGCGATCGAGTCGGTGGCCGAGCGGCTGGGCAACACGCCTTCGATCTGCCGCAAGTGCTACGTGCACCCGGCCGTGCTCGACGCCTACCTCGATGGGGCGGCGCTGGAGGTGCTGCGCGAGCGCGCGGAAGAGAAACTGGCCGAGGACCTGCACGCGCTGCAACCGGAGGAAGCGGCGGTGCTGGCACTGCTGCAGGAGCGTTTGCGCCACGAACAGGAGCAGGCGGGAAAGAAGAGCAAGGCCAGGCCGGGCGCCTAGCCATCCCCTCCCCACTCACCCGCCCCCCTCAGGTGGCGGTCCTCCTGGCGCGCCGTTTGGGCGCGAGCATGGTGCCGGTACAGCCGGGTGTGCCGCAGCGGCAGGCGAACAGCTTCTTCAGCGCCGGGGTGTGGCGCTCGTCGTAGATCAGCGCGTAGTTGTAGTTCAGCTCCTCGCCCGCGGCGATGTCGCGCAGCGCGTGGATGTAGACCCGGCCATCGTCCTCGTAGGCCTCGCAGTTGGGGGTGCAGGCGTGGTTGATCCAGCGCGCCGCATTGCCGCGCCGCCCGCCATCGATCACCCTGCCGTCGGCCAGGCTGAAATAGAAGGTGTGGTTGATCGGCCCGCCCGCCTCCGCCGCGCGGCGGATGGCCTCATCCCAGTCGATGCGCTCGCCCCGGTATTCGATGATGCGGCTGCCCGCGCCGATCGCTTCGCAGGCGAACACGCCGTTGCCGTGCACGGGGGACTTCCTCACTTCCACGGCCGCGCTGGCGGCCATGCTGTTGCTGCGCTGTCTGGTGGTGGTCATCGGCTGCTGGGATGGTGGGACGTGGCGCCATTGTCACCGATCCGCGGTTCGCGCGACGCACGAGATCGCGCACCGGCCATGGCACGGTGACCCGTTCAGCCGCGCCCCGGCCGGTGTGCGCAGCGCATGCCGGCGCTGTCGCGGTAGATCACCCACACCCGCTCCTGCTCCAGCCGCCCGGCAAGCGCCAGCGCCTCGCCGTAGCCCAGGTCGAAGCGCCGCTGCAGCAGCGACACCGGCCCGGCCAGCACGTCGCCATGCGTGCGGAAGTGCTCGCGCAGGAAGGCGCCCGCGTCCAGCAGCAGGAGTTGTTCGCGGCTCGGCCGCGGCCGCCCGCGAACCGAACCGCTCGCCGCGCTGCCCAGCAGCGACAGCGCGCCCCGCACCAGCAGTTTGCGCGATCCCATCATCGTGCCCATTTTGTCCATGTCCATCTCCTTGCCGTTCGTCGATGAAGCCATGCTATGCTCGGTTAACGACAATATGTGACGCCTATCATGACGATCAAAGGAAAGCAGGCGAGCGAACAGACACTGGCCCGCCGCATCGCCCTGCTCGACCGCCTGCCGGTCGGGCAATCGCCCGGCGCCGGCAGGACGGTGGCGGAGTTGACCGGGTACCTGAACGGGAACGGCTACGCCTGCGGAAGGCGCACCGTCGAGCGCGACCTGGAAGCGATCGACGCTGTGGGCTCGGTGTGGCGCGGAATCGGCGTGGACTTGCAGCAGTGTCGCGACGGAGAGGACGGGCGCACCGTGCGCTGGAGTCATACCGCCCGCAGCAAGGCTTTGCTGTTCCATGCGCTGTCGAACGAGGAGGCCATGCTCCTGAGCCTGGTCGAACAGGAACTGGGGTTCTTCATGCCGGCCTCGGCGCATGCCTCGCTGATGCACTACCTGAAGCTGTCGAACCGGGTGTTGTCCCTCCAGGCCAACCAGCGCCAGGCGCGCTTTCGGGACCGCGTGCGCGTGATCGCGGACGGCCCGGCCCTGCGCGCGCCGGAACTGCACATGCCCCACCTGCGGGAGATCAACGAGGCGCTGCTGCACGGCGAGCAGGTCGAGTTCAGCTACCGGCCGGCCCGCAGCGGGCAGCCCGCGCGCTACCGCCTGCATCCGGTAGGCCTGGTCAAGCACGGTCTGTTCTTCTACCTGCTGGGGGTAAAGGACAGCAATGTCCGCGCGCGCCAGGTGCCGGGGCCGGTGCAGACCTTCCGCGTGGACCGGATCGGCGAGCTGGCGCGCCTGGTACACGAACCCGTGGCGCGCGCCCTGCCCACGCTGGACGCCGTGCTGGGAGATGGCCAATTGCGTTTCTTCGACAAGGGGCCGATCGCGTTGCGCCTGCGCTTCGCCCGGACCGCCGAGGGTGAGGCGCTGTGCGACACCTACCGCGAAACGCCGATGGCGGCCGACCAGAAGATCGTCGCGCTGGACGGCGGCGGGCAGGAACTGCAGGCGACGGTGATGTACTCGCTGCAGTTGGTGCGGATGCTGCAGGCCGACGCGCACCGCTCGTATGTGGTGGCGCCGCCCGCGCTGCGCGACGAGATCAGGGAGTTCGCGCGCCAGGCCGCGCGACTGCAGGAGCAGTCGCAGGCGCCGTCGCAGGCGCGGGCATAGGCGCGGCCGGGCGCCGGTCAGGCCTCTTCGGTGTATTCCCGGCCGGTGGCGGCGCCGTCGCCACGTCCCGCCTCCTGTTTGCGCAACTCCACCCGCCGGATCTTGCCGGAGATGGTCTTGGGCAGTTCGCGGAACTCGATGCGGCGGATGCGCTTGTATGGCGACAGGCGCTCGCGCGCGAAGGCGAAGATCGCGCGCGCCATCTCGGGGCCGGGTTCGGCGCCCTGGCGCAAGGTGATGAAGGCCTTGGGCACGCACAGGCGCAAGGGGTCGGGACTGGGCACGATCGCGGCCTCCAGCACATCCGGGTGCTCGACCAGCACGCTCTCCAGCTCGAAGGGGCTGATCCGGTAGTCGGAAGACTTGAAGACGTCGTCGTTGCGGCCCACGTAGAAGTAGTAGCCGTCGGCATCGACCGTGGCCGTGTCGCCGGTGCGGTAATAGCCACCGCGCATGACCTCGGCCGTCCTGTCGGTGTCCTGGTCATAGCAGAGCATCAGCCCGAGCGGCGCGGGATCGAGCCGCACCGCGATTTCGCCCTCGCCGGCCGGCTTGTCGTCGATATCGAGCAGTTCGATGCGGTAGCCCGGCAAGGGGCGGCCCATCGACCCGGGCTTGATCGGCTGCCCCGGCGTGTTGCCGATCTGGGCGGTCGTCTCGGACTGGCCGAAGCCGTCGCGGATCCGGATGCCCCAGGCTCGCTCGACCTGCTCGATCACTTCCGGGTTCAGCGGTTCGCCCGCCCCGACCAGTTCGCGCAGCGGCGGCTTCCATTGGCTCAGGTCTTCCTTGATCATCATGCGCCACACCGTCGGCGGGGCGCACAGCGAGGTCACGCCGCAGCGCTGCACAGTTTCCAGCGCGGCGCGGGCGGAAAAGCGTTCGTAGTTGTACACGAACACGGTGGCACCAGCGTTCCAGGGTGCGAAGAAGCAGCTCCATGCGTGCTTGGCCCAGCCCGGAGAGCTGATGTTCCAGTGCACGTCCCCCGGCCGCAGCCCGATCCAGTACATCGTGGACAAGTGGCCGACCGGGTAGCTCTGGTGGCTGTGCAACACCATCTTGGGGCTGGCCGTGGTGCCGGAGGTGAAGTACAGCAGCAGCGGGTCGCTGGCGCGGGTGTCGCCCTCGGCCATGAACACGCTGAGCACCGTGCGCGATTTTTCGAAATCGTGCCAGCCCTCGGGCGGCTCCCCGCCGACGGCGATCCGCGTGTAGTTGCCGCCCAGGCCATCGAACTTGTGCGCCTCCGACACCTGGGCCACGACGTGGGCGACCTTGCCCCGGTGGATGCGGTCGGCCAGTTCCGCCTTCGAGACCAGCATGGAGGTCGGCACCAGCACCGCGCCGATCTTGATCCCGGCCAGCATGATCTCCCAGAGTTCGACGCGGTTGGGCAGCATCAGCAGCACGCGGTCGCCGCGCCGCACGCCGCATTCGCGCAGGAACTCGGCCACCTGGCTGGAACGGGCGGCCATGTCGGCAAACGAGATCTTCCGCTCGGCGCCGTCCTCTTCGACGATCCACAGGGCGGGCCTGTCGTTGTCCTTTGCCTGCTGGTCGAAGAAGTCGAGCGCCCAGTTGAAGCTGTCGAGCCGTGGCGGCGAATAGCCGCGGCAGGCGGCCTCGTAGTCGGTGCGATGCTGTTGCAGGAAGTCGCGCGCCTGGACGAAGCGCTGGTATGGGGTCATGTTGTCTCCTGTGCGCTGGTGCTGGATCCTGTCGTGCCGGCAGGTGCGCCGCACGATACTCTCCGGCACATTCTGCCACCGTTTGGGGGCGGCGGACCACACCTCACGCGCGCTCGCGGCGCGCATGCCTGGCGATCAACGCATGCCGGCCGCGTGCATCACCAGCCGAATCAGGAATGCGATGGCCGCCAGCGCCGCCACGCCGGCCGCCCAGAGCAACAGCATCCAGCCCAGACGCCTGATCCATACGCGCGCCATCAGTGGTACCCGACGTTTTCGTTGATCTTGCCGCGGAACACCCAGTAGGACCAGACCGTGTACATCAGGATGATCGGCAGGATGAACAGCGTGCCCACCAGGGCGAAACCCTGGCTCGACGGGGGCGAGGCCGCTTCCCAGATCGTGATGTGGGGCGGCACGATATACGGCCAGATGCTGATCGCCATGCCGGTGAAGCCAAGGAAGATCAGCGCCATCGAACACACGAAGGGCAGGCGGAAGGGTTCGTTCCTGAGCGAGCGCAGCAGCAGGGTGATGAACACCAGCACCAGTACCGGCACCGGTGCCAGGAACAGGATGTTGGGGTAGGTGAACCAGCGCTCCGCCACGGCCGCATCGCGCAGCGGCGTCCAGATGCTGATGACGACGATCGCGAGCAGCATCAGCCACGCGAACGGACGCGCCACCTGCACCATGCGCCGGTGCAGATCGCCCTCGGTCTTCATGATCAGCCAGGTGCTGCCCAGCAGCGCGTAGGCGATCATCACCCCCACCCCCGTCAGTATCGGGAACGGGGCGACCCAGTCGAGCACCCCGCCCGAGTAGCGACGTTCGGTCACGGAGATGCCATCGAGAAAGGCGCCGAGCGCCACACCCTGGGAGAAGGCGGCCACCACCGAGCCGCCGATGAAGGCCTTGTCCCACCAGTGCCGTTCATGCTCCTTGGCCTTGAAGCGGAACTCGAAGGCCACCCCGCGGAACACGAGCGCGATCAGCATGAAGATCAGCGGCAGGTACAGCCCGGACAGGATGATCGCGTAGGCCAGCGGGAACGCCGCCAGCAGCCCTTCCCCGCCCAGCACCAGCCAGGTCTCGTTGCCGTCCCAGACCGGGGCGACGGTGTTCATCATCGTGTCGCGGTCGCGTTTCTTCGGAACGAAGGGATACAGGATGCCGATGCCCAGGTCGAAACCGTCGAGCAGCACGTACATGAACACGGCGAAAAAGATGATTACAGCCCAGATGACCGAGGTGTCGATACCCATGCGTCAGCTCCCCTTTTGCTCGTCGGTGTCTTCCAGCGGCACGTCCGCGGCCGACAGGGGCCGCATCGGCGTGCGGCTCTCGCCCGGACCGCCCTCGGTCGGGCGGTGCGCGTCGAAGGTCTGCGGACCCTTGCGGATCAGGCGCAGCACGTAGGCGGTGCCGGCGCCGAACACGAAGGCATAGGCCAGCACGAACATCACCAGTGTCAGGCCGAGCGACTCGGCGCTGTGCGGCGAGACCGCGTCGGCGGTGCGCATCACGCCGTACACCACCCAGGGCTGGCGCCCGACCTCGGTGGTGACCCAGCCGGCCAGGATGGCGACCAGCCCGGCCCCGCCCATGACCCGCGTGGCCTTGAGAAACGGACGGGACGTGTACATCCGGCCGCGCATGCGCAGGTAGGCGCTCCACACGCCCAGCGCGATCATCAGCAGGCCCAGCCCGACCATCGTGCGAAAGCTCCAGAACACGATGGCCACCGGAGGGCGCTGGTCTGCCGGGAAGTCCTTCAAGGCGGGAATCTGGCCGTCCCAGCTGTGGGTGAGGATCAGGCTGGCCAGGTGCGGGATCTCCACCTTGTAGCGGGTGATCTCGGCCTCCTCGTCGGGGATGCCGAAGACGATCAGCGGCACGCCCTCCCCCGGCTGGTTTTGCCAGTGCCCTTCCATGGCCGCCAGCTTGGTGGGCTGGTGCTTGAGGGTGTTCAGGCCGTGGAAGTCGCCGATCACCGCCTGCAGCGGCGCGACGAACAGGATCATCCACATCGCCATCGACAGCATCTTGCGCACGGCCTTGCTGTCGCGTCCGCGCAACAGTTGTCCGGCCCCGGCCGCCGCCACGATCAGGGCCGTGGTGAGGAAGGCCGCGACCACCATGTGCGTCAAACGGAAGGGGAAGGATGGGTTGAAGATGATCGCCAGCCAGTCCACCGGCACCAGGCGTCCCGCTTCCATCGCGAAGCCGCGCGGGGTCTGCATCCAGCTGTTGGCCGCCAGGATCCAGGTGGAGGAGATGAGCGTGCCGATCGCCACCATGAGGGTGGCCAGGAAGTGCAGCCCCGGGCCGACCCGCGTCCAGCCGAACAGCATGACGCCGAGGAAGCCGGCCTCGAGGAAGAACGCGGTGAGCACCTCGTAGGCCAGCACCGGGCCGAGGATGCTGCCCCCGACCTCGGACAGGCCGCTCCAGTTGGTGCCGATCTGGTAGGCCATGACGATACCCGACACCACACCCATGCCGAAACAGACCGCGAAGATCTTGAGCCAGTAGTGGTACAGGTCGACATAGACCTGGCGCTTCGTCCGCAGCCACATCAGTTCCAGCACCGCCAGGTAGCTCGCGAGTCCGATCGTAATCGCAGGAAACAGGATGTGGAACGAGATCGTGAAGGCGAACTGGATGCGTGCCAGCTCCAGCGCGGTCAGGCCGAACATGTGCACTCCTTGGCTGCGTCAGGTGTGGTGAATCTAGCATGAGCAGACCGGGCGCACGTTTGGATGATGTCTTTTTTGCAGCAGTCGGCGGCGCCCGCCGGGACCGGGCGCGCGGCATGCGCGACACGGTCCGACCCGAATCGGGTGCGGGGGTGGACAAAACAACGGAAATCCCGTCGCATACAGACGGGCGCGACTATAATCTGAAGTCGAACACCCTTTTAGCGAACCATCCCTTTTCCTATGGCTCAAGCAATGTCGTTTTCGGCGGAACCGCCGGTCAACCTGAACGCCCTCAAGACCAGCTGCAGCGCGTGCAGCATGCACCAGCTGTGCTTGCCGATGGGGCTGGAGGACGCCGACATCAACCGGCTTGACCAGATCATCGGCCGGCGCCGCCGCCTCGAGCGCGACGAGCGTCTCTACCAGGCGGGCGAGCCGTTCCGCAACCTGTACGCGGTGCGCTTCGGGCATTTCAAGACCTACCAGGTGAACGCGGCCGGCGAAGCGCAGATCACCGGCTTCCAGATGGCCGGCGAACTGCTGGGAATGGACGCGATCAGCGGCGCCCACCATTGCGACGCGGTGGCGCTGGAGGACAGCGAGGTGTGCGAGATTCCGTTCTCGCGGCTTGAGGAATTGTTTGGGCAGGTGCCGGCCCTGCTGCGTCACTTCCACAGGATCATGAGCCAGGAGATCACCCGCGAGCAGAACGTGATGCTGCTGCTTGGCAACATGCGTGCCGAGCAGCGCTTCGCGGTGTTCCTGGTGAACCTGGCCGCGCGCTACGCCGCGCGCGGCTACTCGTCGAGCAGTTTCCAGCTGCGCATGTCGCGCGAGGATATCGGCAACTACCTGGGACTGACCATCGAAAGCATCAGCCGCCTGCTGTCGCGCTTCAAGAAGCAGGGCTGGTTGCAGGTGGACAAGCGCGAAGTGATACTGCTCGACCCGGCGCGCCTGAAGGCGATCGCCGCCGGGACGGAGCAGTGCAGCCCGATGGCGTGAAGCACGCGCCCGACGTAGGGTGGGCACTTGTGCCCACCGTGATACGCGGCCGTTAAAAAGCCACCGAACGCGCCGGCGGCTGATTCCCGTCATGGTGGGCTCAAGAGCCCACCCTACCCGCTCGTGCCCACCGTGATACGCGGCCGTTAAACCGTCGTTCCGCGCGCCGGCGATGAATCGTTCACGCGTGGGCTCAAGAGCCTTGCGCGGCCCGGCGTCGGCGGCCCCGCCTCGGCGGCCCCGCCCACCCTACCCGCTTACTTCTGCTGCGCGATCCAGCGGTCGACGATGTCGCCCAGCACGTCGAGCGGCACCGAACCCGAACGCAGCACCACGTCGTGGAAGGCCGGCAGCGAGAATTTCTCGCCCAGCGCCGCTTTCGCCTTCTCGCGCAACTCCAGGACGCGCAGCATGCCGATCATGTAGGCGTTGGCCTGGCCCGGCCAGACCACGTAGCGCTCGACCTCCTGCGGACCGATGCCGTAGTCGATCGCCTGCTGGCGCGTCCATCCCTTGGTGTGCAGCCCGGTGTCCACCACCAGGCGGCGCGCGCGGAACAACTCCGAACCCAGGGCCCCGAGCAGGCCGGGCACGTCGTTCTCGTACCAGCCCTGCTCCACCGCCAACCGCTCCGCGTACAGTGCCCAGCCCTCGCTATGCGCGCTGCCGCCGCCGAAGATGCGCGCGCTGCGGTACTTCGGAATGCCCTCCAGTTCCTGCTGGATCGCCAACTGGAAGTGGTGCCCCGGCACGGCCTCGTGGTAGGCCAGGCTGCGCATGCGGATCATGTCGAACACCGGGCCGCGCAGCGGCACCCAGAAGATGCCCGGACGGCTGCCGTCCGGCGCCGGCAGCGTGTAGTGGGCCGAGGCCGACGGCTCGGTCAGCGGCGGCACGCGGCGGATCTCCACCGGCGCGCGCGGCTTCAGGTTGAACAGCGCATCGCTGCGGCGTTCGGCGTCGCGCACCATGTCGGCGTAGCTGGCCAGGATCTGCTCGCGCGCGTCGCCCTCGCCCTTCGGCTGGAAGCGCAGGTCGAGCTGTTTCATGCGTTCGGCGATGCTGCCTTCGGCCAGCCCGAGCGAACGCAGGTGGCGGTCCATCTCGGCCTCGATGCGCGCCACTTCGCGCAGGCCGATCTCGTGGATCTGCGCTGCCGTCAGGTTGGTGCTGGTGAAGTTGACCAGGGCGCGCGCATACGCGGCATCACCGTCGGGCAGGCGCGAGATACCGGCCACATCGCCGGTCTTCGGATGCAGCGCGGCCATGAAGGCTCGCACGCGCTCGTAGGCCGGGCGCACCTGCTGCTCGACCACGCGCTTGGCGCGCGCCACGGCCTCGGCGCGCGCTTCCGGCGCCAGGTCCTTGAGCTCGCCGCTGCGCTTTTCCAGCGAAGTCACGAGCACGTTCTCGGCCGCCGGCGGCTTCAGGAAGGTGTCGACCTGGAACTGCGCGCGCTCGAGGATGAAGCGCGGCGGGATCAGGGACTTGTCGGTGGCGCGACGGGCCCGCACCAGCGCCTCGTCGATCCGGGTGGCCACCTGGTCCAGGCGCGCCAGATAGCTGTCCACGTCGGCCGCGCTGCGCATCGGGTGGGTCTGGGTCATGAAGTTGACCAGGCCCACATGCACGCCGCTGAACTGCGAGAACACGAAGGCGTGATCCTCGAAGCGTTCGTTGGCGATGGCGTTGAGCAGCGACCAGCGCATCACGTCCGCCGAGATGCGCTGGGTCTCGTCCAGCGGACCTGCGCGGAAGGCTTCCAGCTTCGCCAGCCCCGCCTTGGCCAGCGCCTGCACCCTGGCGCGATGAGCCGGGGTGAGCGGGGTCAGTTGCCGGTCCAGCGCCGCCTGCTCCGCGCCCGAGAAGTACTGGGTGGCGGTGGCCAGCTGCGGGTTCAGGCGCACCCAGTCCTCGGCGAAGCGCTCGGCCCAGGCGTCGAACGCCTTGTTCGGCTTGACGGCCGCGGCTTGCGCGACCGGTTCGGCCAGGGCGGCCTGTGGGAAGGCGCCGGCCGCGAGCGCGAGCGGAACGAACAAGGTGGCGATGGTGGCGCGCAAGCCGCGCTGGCGGATAGATTGCATCGGTGTCTCTTTCTGTTTCTTACGGGCCGGCCCGGCGGGCCGAATGCCGCGGGGAATCTAACACGGATGAAGCCGGTTCAACAACCTGCGCCCCGCCGCTTGCCCCTGTCATTACGCCGTTTCGACACAGGCCACTCCGGAGTTATTACCCGGGTATTATTGACACATCGTTTTATCCGGGTAAAATATCCGTGCCAAACAACAGTGGAGGAATACCGTGGATACCAACAAGGAATACATCGCCTTCGGCGGCAGCCGGCGCATCGCCGCCGGCCCGCTCGGCCAGGTCGTGGCGGCGGTGAAGCAGGCGCTGGACGGTGGCCTGGACGCTTCGATCCAGATCTTCGACGCCGTCAGCAGCCAGCCGCTCGACCTGGACCTGCGCGGTCCGGCGGACGAGGTGCTGGCGCGGATCCCCTCCGCCCGTGCCCGCCCGGTGGGCAGGCCGAAACTGGGGGTGGTGGCGCGCGAAGTGACGCTCTTGCCGCGTCACTGGGACTGGCTGTCGGCCCAGCCCGGAGGGGCCTCGGTCGCGCTGCGCAAGCTGGTGGAGCAGGCGTCGCGCGAGAACCAGCATGCCGACATGGTGCGCATGGCGCGCGAATCGGCCTACCGCTTCATGCAGGCGCTCGCGGGGGACGCGCCGAACTACGAGGAGGCGCTGCGCGCGCTGTACGCGGGCGACCGGGAACGTTTCGTGGCGCTGGTCGAGGGCTGGCCGGAGGATGTGCGCGGCCACCTGATGGTGCTGGCCGCGCCGTCGTTCGCCCTGGAGGGGGAGTGATAGCTACGGCTTATCGGCGTGGATGACCAGCTCGGCGTCCTTGGCCGGGCTCCAGCTGTGGGCCAGGCGCCAGTCGCGCGCGCCGCCTTCGACGACCACCTGCCAGTGGGTCGCCTCCAGCCCCGGCACCCTGGCCGAGAACAAGCCCTGCCCGTCCGGCAGCGCCTCCAGCACGCGGTCCTTCTCCGGCTGGGTCGGGTGCGCCAGGCGGATGTGGAAGGGCGCGACCAGCGGCTTGCCGTGGCTGGAGAGCTGCCCTTCGAGGCGCCCCGCCGCGGCGTTGTGGCGCACGTTGAACACCAGCCCGAGCGAACTCGCCATGCGGTCGCGCCGCAGGTCCTGGTTGATCGCCTTGCCCTGCTTGTAGTAGTCGTCCACCACCATCGCGTTGGGCGTACCCATCGCGAACCAGACGCTGATCGCGGTGCCGATCATCGCCAGCACCGGTGCGAGCATCAGCAGCCAGGGCCAGCGGTGGGTGTACCAGGGCGCCACGGGCGGACGCAGCGTGTTGGAATGGGCCTGCATGTCGATTCTCCTTCGTATTACCTGGGCACGATGAATGCCGCGTCCTCGGTCACGGTAACGGCCTCGTCGTCGATGTCGGTCACCGTGAATTCAATCTTGTTCGAGCCGGTTTTCGCGCTGCCCGGCTCGATCCTTACCCGCACCGGTACGGCGCGCGTGGTGGCAGCGTCGATCTCGACCACTTCCTCGTCCACGATCCCGGCCGAGGCGATGCCATCGACCTTGATGCGGAAGATGCGCGGATGCTCGGAGGTGTTCATCAGCTGCAGGCGGTACACGTTCTCGATCTGTCCGTCCTCCACCTCGCGTCCCATCGAGCCGCGGTCCCGGATCACGTCGAGCTTGACCGGGTTGCGCAGCGCAAGCGAGGTCGTCATCGCCGTGATCAGCAGGCCCAGCACGGCGGTGTAGACCAGCACGCGCGGACGCAGCAGGCGCTTCTTCACCTGTTCCTTGCTCATCCCGTTGACCAGCGCGTTCTCGGTCGCGTAGCGGATCAGGCCACGCGGCTTGCCGACCTTGTCCATCACCGTGTTGCAGGCGTCCACGCAACCGGCGCAGCCGATGCACTCGTACTGCAGGCCGTTGCGGATGTCGATGCCGGTCGGGCACACCTGCACGCACATGCTGCAGTCGATGCAGTCGCCGCCGCTGCGCGCGCCTTCCTTGCCGCGCACCGGACCGCGCGGCTCACCGCGCCTGGCGTCGTAGGTGACGATCAGGGTGTCCTTGTCGAACATCGAGCTCTGGAAGCGCGCGTACGGGCACATGTACTTGCACACCTGTTCGCGCAGCCAGCCGGCGTTGCCGTAGGTGGCGAAGCCGTAGAACAGGATCCAGAAGGTCTGCCACGGTCCGAGCGTCAGCGAGAAGGTCTCGCCCACCAGGGTGCGCACCGGGGTGAAGTAGCCGACGAAGGTGAAACCGGTCCACAGGGCGACCACGATCCAGGCGGCGTGCTTGCCGCCCTTCCTGGCGATCTTCTCCATGTTCCAGGGCTGGCGGGCGAGGCGGATGCGCGCGCTGCGCGGGCCTTCGAACTTGCGCTCGAACCACAGGAAGATCTCGGTATACACCGTCTGCGGGCAGGCGAAGCCACACCACACGCGCCCGGCCACCGCCGTGACCAGGAACAGCCCGTAGGCGCAGATGATCAGCAGCGCCGCGAGGTAGATGAAATCCTGCGGCCAGAAGACCAGGCCGAACAGGTAGAACTTGCGGCTTGCCAGGTCGAACAGCACGGCCTGGCGGCCGTGCATCTCAAGCCATGGCAGGCCGTAGAAAAGAAGCTGGGTGAGCCACACGCAGGCCCAACGCAGCGTCGCGTAGCGTCCTTTCACCTCGCGCGGGTAGATTTCCTCGCGCGCGGCGTACATGTGGATCACAGCTTCTTTCGGGGCGTTCATTTCGATGCCGTCTTGATGGTCGGGTTGTTGGACAGGCTCCAGACGTAGGCGGCCAGCACATGCACCTTCTCTTCACCCAGGAATTCGCCGAAGGCGGGCATCGAGTTGGTGCGGCCCTTGCGGATCGTCTCCATCACGGTCTCGGCGCTGCCGCCGTAGAGCCAGGTCTTGTCGGCCAGGTTGGGCGCGCCCAGGGCCGGGTTGCCGGTACCGTCGGCCGCGTGGCAGGCCACGCAGGCCGCGAACTTGGGCTTGCCGAAGGCGACCTTGACCGGGTCGGCCGTCAGTCCGGACAGGTTGCGCACGTAGTGGGCAACCGCCTCGACTTCCTTGTCGGAACCGAGCGCCGCGCCCATCGGCGGCATCATGCCGGTGCGGCCAGCCATGATGCTGGCCTTGATCACCTCGGGTTCGCCGCCGTGCAGCCAGTCCTTGTCGGTCAGGTTCGGGAAGCCCTTGCTGCCGCGCGCGTCCGAGCCGTGGCACTGGGCGCAGTAGTTCATGAACATGCGCTCGCCGATGGCGTGCGCCTGCGGGTCGGCCGCCACCACCTTCAGGTCCTGGCTGGCGTACCTGGCGAACAGCGGGCCGTACTCGGCCTTGGCCTTCTTCAGTTCGGCCTGGTATTCGCCGCTCGAGTTCCAGCCCAGCTTGCCCGCGTAGCTGCCCAGGCCCGGATACAGCACCAGGTAGACCACGCCGAACACGATGGTCAGGTAGAACAGTCCCATCCACCAGCGCGGCATCGGGGTGTTCAGCTCGGTCAGGTCCTCGTCCCACACGTGGCCGGTGGTCTTCTGCGGCTGGCCGTCCTTGTCCAGCTTGACCTTGTGCTTGGACTGCGACCACAGCAGCAGCGCGCAACCGGCGATCGACAGCACCGTGATCAGCGCGACGTAGTAATCCCAGAAAGGGTTGATGAAATCAGCCATGTGCGCTCTCCCCGTTCTCGTCCGCGAACGGCAGTTGCGCCGCCGCGTCGAAGTCGGCCTGCTTGTGCAGGAGGTAGGTCCACACCACGATGCCCATGAAGGTGGCAAAGCTGATGACGGTCATGACGCTGCTGGCGTCGTCGAAAATCTGTTGGATAGACATATCAGTTCCTCGTCTTGATCTGGGTGCCCAGGCCCTGCAGGTACGCGATCAGCGCATCCTGCTCGGTCTTGTCGACCAGTTCGGCCGGCGAGTTCTTCACTTCCTCGTCGGAGTACGGCACGCCCAGGCGCTGCATCGCGCGCATCTTCGGCACGATCTCCTCCGGCACCAGCTTGGTCTTGGCCAGCCACGGGTAGCCCGGCATGTTCGATTCCGGCACCACGTCGCGCGGGTTGTCCAGGTGGGTGCGGTGCCACTCGTCCGAGTAGCGGCCGCCCACGCGCGCCAGGTCCGGGCCGGTGCGCTTGGAGCCCCACTGGAACGGATGGTCGTAGACGAACTCGCCGGCGACCGAGTAGTGGCCGTAGCGCTCGGTCTCGGCGCGGAACGGACGGATCATCTGCGAGTGGCAGTTGTAGCAGCCCTCGCGGATGTACACGTCGCGGCCGGCCAGGCGCAGCGGCGAGTAAGGCTTCAGGCCCGCCACCGGCTGGGTCGTCGACTTCTGGAAGAACAGCGGCACGATCTCGACCAGGCCGCCAAAGGAGATCACCACAACCACCAGGCCGATCAGCAGCCAGGGGTTCTTTTCGATCCACTCGTGGGTAAATTTCATTTAAAGCTCCTAAATCAGGCGTTTGCCGGTACGCGCGTCTCGACAGCGCATGCCTCGTCGTGGTGGCCGTGTCCCTTCGGCGCGGTCGGGATCGGTGCGTCGATGCTCTCGGTGCCGCGCATCGTCATCCAGGTATTCCAGGCCATCAGCAACATGCCGGTCAGGTACAGGAAGCCACCGGTGAAGCGGATCACGTAGTACGGGTAGGTGGCCTTGACGCTCTCGGCGAAGGTGTAGGTCAGGGTGCCGTCCGGGTTCACGGCGCGCCACATCAGGCCCTGCATCACACCGGCGATCCACATCGAAGCGATGTAGAGCACGATGCCGATGGTGGCGACCCAGAAGTGGGTCTCGACCAGCTGCATCGACCACATCTGCTTCTTGCCGGCCAGGCGCGGGACCAGGTAGTACACCGAGCCCATTGTGATGAAGCCGACCCAGCCGAGGGCGCCGGCGTGCACGTGGGCCACGGTCCAGTCGGTGTAGTGCGACAGCGCGTTGATGGTCTTGATCGACATCATCGGGCCTTCGAAGGTCGACATGCCGTAGAACGACAGCGAGACGATCAGGAACTTGAGGATCGGGTCCGAACGCAGCTTGTGCCATGCGCCCGACAGGGTCATCATGCCGTTGATCATGCCGCCCCACGACGGTGCCAGCAGGATCAGCGAGAACACCATGCCCAGGGACTGGGTCCAGTCGGGCAGCGCGGTGTAGTGCAGGTGGTGCGGACCGGCCCACATGTAGGTGAAGATCAGCGCCCAGAAGTGCACGATCGACAGGCGGTAGGAGTACACCGGGCGCTCGGCCTGCTTCGGGATGAAGTAGTACACCATGCCCAGGTAGCCGGCGGTCAGGATGAAGCCGACCGCATTGTGGCCGTACCACCACTGGATCATCGCGTCCTGCACGCCCGCGTAGGCGGAGTACGACTTCATCGCCGAGACCGGCATGACGGCGCCGTTGACGATGTGGAGGATGGCCACGGCCAGGATGTAGGCGCCGAAGAACCAGTTCGCCACGTAGATGTGCTGGACCTTGCGCTTGATGATGGTGCCGAAGAAGACGATCGCATAGGCGACCCAGACCACCGCGATCAGGATCGCGATCGGCCATTCGAGTTCGGCGTATTCCTTGCCGCGGGTGAAGCCCATCGGCAGCGTGATCGCGGCCGAGACCAGCACCGCCTGCCAGCCCCAGAACGTGAAGGCGGCCAGCTTGTCGGAGAACAGCCGGACCTGGCAGGTGCGCTGCACGACGTAGTACGAGGTGGCGAACAGGCCGCAGATGCCGAAGGCGAAGATCACCGCGTTGGTGTGCAGGGGACGCAGGCGCCCGTAGCTCAGCCAGGGTATGTCGAAGTTAAGGGCGGGCCATGCAAGCTGCGCGGCGATGAACACGCCGGCGGCCATGCCGATCACGCCCCACACCACGGTCGCGATCGCAAACTGGCGCACGATCTTGTAGTTATAGTTTAGACTGCTGTCCAAGATGCTCTCCTGAAGGAATCAAAAAGATGACATCAGCAGAGTAGTTTTCCGGCCTTGAAAAATCCTTGATGTGAATCAAATTGTCCGGTTTCGCTTGGGTTATGTGGCGATGTGTTGTAGCCCGTGAGCGCGCTCTGGTTCCACAACTTTCCCCAAGCATCTTTGACCTGCATCAGGGAGCGTGACAGACAGCTCGTCACACTGTTGGCGAGCCTCCCCTCACCCACGAGAACAGGACACGACCCATGCCGCCACTTTCGCAATCCCTACACGAAGAACTTGGCAAGCGGCTGCGCCAGCGCCGCGAGGAGCTGGTGGAGACGGTGCGGGCGCGCACCGACGCGCCCGAAGGCGAGGCGCCAGCGATCAGCCCGATACCGCACCGTGGCCAGCCCGAGGACGGCCAGGTGGCCGAGATGGTCAGCCACAACGAGCAGCATTTCGCCGACCACGAGACGGCGCTGCTGCACCAGATCGACGAGGCGATCGGCCGCCTGGAGTCGGGCGGCGCGGGCATCTGCGTCGTATGCGGCTGCGAGATCAGCGAGGAACGGCTGCTGGCCACGCCATGGGTGCAGACCTGCATCGTGTGCCAGCAGCGGATCGAGGATGAACACGAGCGCACGCACCGGGACGGGGCGCCGCCGACGATGTGACGGCCACGGGCAGCGCAAGGCACAAGGTGTAGGGTGGGCACTTGTGCCCACCTTCACTCAGCGGAACCTAACGGTGGGTGTAGGGTGGGCACTTGTGCCCACCTTCACTCAGCGGAACGTAACGGTGGGTGTAGGGTGGGCGCTTGTGCCCACCTTCACTCAGCGGACCCTAACGGTGGGCACAAGTGCCCACCCTACCCAACGCAGCAGGCATCGCTGTGTTCACGCTCCCCGGTCGTCGTCGCGCAGGATGCGCAGCGCCGGGCCTTCGAGGTCCTCGAACTGGCCGCTGTCGGCCGCGCCGAAGAAAATCCACGCCGCGACCGCGACCAGCACGACGCTGAGCGGAACCAGCAGATACAGGGCTTCCATGTCTATCCTTTCCTCAGGCGCAGCGCGTTGAGCACGACCACCGCCGAGCTGGCCGCCATGCCGACTCCCGACAGCCAGGGGTTGATCAGGCCGATCGCCGCCGCCGGGATCGCCACGATGTTGTAGAGCGTGGCCCACGCCAGGTTCTGGCGGATCACGTCCAGGGTGCGGCGCGCCGTGTCGGCCGCGTCCGCCAGCGGCGCCAGCCCGTCGCCCAGCAGCACGCAGTCGGCATGCAGCTGCGCCAGCGCGGCGCCGCCCCCCATCGCGAACGAGACGTCCGCGCCGCGCAGCACCGCCGCGTCGTTCACGCCGTCGCCCACCATCGCCACCACCGCGCCGGCCGCCTGCAGCCTGCGCACGTGGGCCAGCTTCTGCTCCGGAAGCTGGCCGCCGGCGGCGCTGCCGATGCCCAGCTGCTCGGCGAGCGTGTGCGTGGCGGCCGGTTCGTCACCGCTCAGCAGGACCACGGTCTTGCCGCTATCCTGGAAGCGCCGCACCACGTCCCGCGCTTCCGGACGCAGGCCGTCGGCCAGTTCGAAGCGCGCCAGCCATCGACCGTCCATGCCCAGCCAGACCTGGGTCGCGTCCGTGCGCGGCGCGTCCGGCGCCGCGCCGGCCACGGCGGACACGAAGGCCGCGTTGCCGACCCGGTAGCGCACGCCATCGACCATCCCTTCGATCCCCTGCCCAACTTCGTAGCGCAGCCCATCGGCCGCAGGCGTGCGGCCGGGAGCGGCGGCGCGCAGCGCCTGCGCCAGTGGATGGGCGTTGTCCGCTTCCAGCGCTGCGGCGATCCCCAGGCAGGCCGCCTCGTCCGCGCCGCCGAACACGGACACGGCGCGCACCACCGGCCGGCCCAGCGTGAGGGTACCGGTCTTGTCGAACACCACATGGGTGGCGCGCTCGAGCGTCTCCAGCACATGGGGCTGCACCGCCAGCACCCCGCGCCGCAGCAGGCGGTCGGTGGCGGCGGCGAGCGCGGTGGGCGTGGCCAGCGACAGCGCGCACGGGCAGGACACCACCAGCACCGCCACCGCGACCAGCCAGGCGCGGTCGGGATCGATGCCGCGCCAGGCCACGAACACGGCCAGCGTCAGCACCAGCAGGCCGGCCACGAACCAGGCCGCGACCTTGTCCGCCCACAGGGCGACCGCCGGCTTGCCCTGTCCGGCGCGTTCGACCAGGCGCACCAGCATCGCCAGCGTGCTGTCGCGCGCGCTCGAGGTCACGCGCAGCACCACCGCCTGGGCCGCGTTGACCGCGCCGCCCGGCAGCACGTCGCCGGCCAGCTTGCGCTGGGTGCGGCTCTCGCCCGTGAGCAGCGCCAGGTCGACCTCGGTCTCGCCCTCGACGATCACGCCGTCGGCGGCGACCGCCTGCCCAGGCTGGACCAGGATCAGGTCGTCCTCGCGCAGGCTGCCGGCCGCGACCAGTTCGGTGTCACGACTGGCCGGCCAGGCATGCAGGCGCAGGGCCGACGCCGGCAGGCCCTGCTGCAGCCCTTCCAGCGCTCCGGCCGCCTTGCGGCGGGCGGACAATTCCAGGTAACGGCTGGCCAGCAGCAGGAACACGAACATCGTGACCGAGTCGAAGTAGACATCGCCCTCGCCGCTGAGCAGGGCGGCGACGCTGCCCGCGAAGGCGGCCCCGATGCCGAGCGCGACCGGCACGTCCATCCCGGGCATGCGCCGCTTGATGTCCTGCCAGGCGCCGGCGAAGAACGGCCGCGCGGAATAGAACACCGCGGGCAGCGTGAGCAGCAGCGAGGCCCAGTGCATCAGCGCCTCCATCGAGGCGTCCATCGTGCCGTCCTCGGCCATGTAGACCGGCACCGCGTACATCATCACCTGCATCATCGACAGCCCGGCCACGAACAGCTGGCGGAACAGGGTCTTGCGCGCGCGTTCAAGCTGCTCCCCGTGGCGCTTCGCGTCATAGGGATAGGCGGTGTAGCCGATCGCGCGCAGGGTGCGCAACACCGTGCTCGGCTTGCAGCGGCCGGCGTTCCAGCGCACGCGCAGGCGCTCGGTCGCCACGTTCAGCGTGGCGTCGTGCACGCCCGCCACCTCCGCGAGGCGGCGTTCGATCAGCCATACGCAGGCGGCGCAGCGGATGCCCTCCACCGTGAACACGCCTTCGCCGGCCTCGGCGTCCTCGTCGAACAGCGCCAGCTCGGGCGCGTCGAGGACCACCTTGTCCAGACTGGCGGCATACTCGGTACGGGTGGCGTAGTAGTCGCCGAAACCGCCGTCGACGATCGCCTGGGCGGCCGCGGCGCAACCCGGGCAGCACATGCTGCGCTCGGCGCCGTCGATGGTGGCGCGCCAGTTGCTCGCCGGCGGCACGTCCTGTCCGCAGTGGAAGCAGGCGCAGGCGGCGGATCCGGCCGGGCTGCCGGCGGCGGCCGGGACCTCGGCCCAGGCTTGCGCGGAGGCGTTCACGATCCCATCCCCGGCGTCAGGCAAAGGGTTTGCACCCAGCTGGCAGGCAGGCCGCCGGCCGCGCGCCACAGGCCGAGCAGGCCGAAGGCCAGCACCACCGCACCGCTCGCGCGGCGCACGGCGGGACGCTGCAGGAAGGCGCGCAGGCGCGCGCCGGCCAGGCCGATGGCCATCAGCATCGGCAGCGTGCCCAGGCCGAAGGCAAGCATCACCGCCGCGCCGGACGCGGACGAGCCGCTGAGCATGGCCGTGACCAGCACACTGTAGACCATGCCGCACGGGAGCCAGCCCCAGAGCGCGCCGGCGGCGAACATCTTGCCCGGGGTGTCGGGCGGGCCGACGCGGCGCAGCAGGGGTTGCACGTGGCGCCACAGTGCGCGTCCGCCCTGCTCCAGCGCGGCCAGGCCGCGCCAGGCGTCCATCAGGTACAGGCCGAGGGCGACCAGCATCAGGTTGGCGAGCCAGTAGCCGCCCGCCTGCAGCGCCGGCAGGCCGGACAGCGCGGCCGCGCCGCCCG
>FWWL01001836.1_pt1 | contig 47860 bp, 45 predicted proteins | sample 2228331 | NCBI WGS metagenome assembly FWWL01 (sample SAMEA103939775, study PRJEB20133) | metagenome | reverse complement strand
CGCGGACGCCGGCCGTGGCCGCCGAGGCGGCGCGCCGCCTTCTCGCGGCGGGTCGGGTCAGCGAGGCCGGCCGCCTGCTGGAAGGCGCACGCCAGGGCGGCGAGCCCGACTTCGGCTGGGAGAGCGCGGTCATCGCCTACCTGGACGCCGCCGGACAGGGCGAGGCGGCGCAGGAGGCCCGTTGGGCCTCGTTCGAACGGACCCTGTCGGTCGAGCGCGTGCGGGATTTCGCGCGGCGACTCCCCGACTTCGAGGATGTCGAGGCCGAGAACCGCGCCTTTGAGCACGCCTCGGCCCATGCCGACGCCGGCCGCGGCCTGCAGTTCCTCATGGACTGGCCCGCACTGCCCGAGGCGGCGGTGATGATCGAGGCGCGCGCCGACGAACTACGCATCAGCGCCGAGCAGGCCGAGACCTGGGCCGCGCGGCTGCGGGCGCGCCAGCCCCGGGCCGCGCACCGGCTGCTGCGCGCCGCTGCGGCCGCCGCCTTCCGCCGCCGCGACTTGGCCACTTGCGACCGCCTCACCCAGGAAGCCGACACCATCGCGTTGTGAGACGGCCCCGCCTAGCCGGTCGAAGTGGACCTGCCGCGCGCGAGCCGATAAGCCAGCCTCGGAAGGGGCGTTGACTTGTCGAGACCGAAAGGCGCGCGCGACGCGGACTATGACGCCAAGCGCACCGGGCTGCTGCGGCGCATCACCGCCCGCCTGATGCGCCGCGAAACCGCGCGCCCCAGCTTCCGCCAGCTGGCCGAGGCCGGCGACGTCTCGGTCCCCACGCTGCGTCACTATTTCGGCGATCGCCCGGCGCTGATCGGGGCCATCCTGGAGAGCTACCTCGAGACGGGACGCCGCGGCCTCGACGCGGTGGCCGAGCCCACCGGAAGCCTCGAGAAATCGATCCGTGACTATTGCGCAGCCCTGCTGGCCGCGATGCGGGCGCCGCGCGATGTGCGGCTGGGGGACGTGTTCGCCGTCAGCATCGCCGAGGGCCTGCTGGATTCCGAGATCGGACCGGCGACGCTGCGGCACATCATCGACCCGTCGGTGGAAGTCCTACGCAAGCGGCTGGATGCGCACGTGGCGCGTGGCGAGATGATCGAGACCGATACGCGCGCCGCGGCGCTGTTCCTGATCTCGCCCCTGTTGCTGGCGATCCTGCACCAGGACCACCTGGGCGGCCGCGAGACCAGCCCGGTCGACCTTCCGGCGGCGTTCGACAGCATCTGCGCGGCGTTTCTTAGGGCGTACGCCGCGCCGGACTGACTCCGGCGCGGCGTCCCCCGTGGCGGCCCGGACCTCCGGGACTTGGGAGGCTTCGAAAGGTCCGCGGGCTTGGCCGCCGTGGGTTCTATTTCGGGATCAGGACCGTATCCACCACGTGGATGACCCCGTTGGTGGCCGCCACGTCCGCGGCCACGACCTTGGCGCCGTTCACCGTCACGCCGCCGCCGGTGGCGTCGATCTTGACCGTCCGACCCTCGACGGTCTTCGCATCGGTGACCTTGCCGGCAAGGGCCGAGCTAGGGACCTTGCCCGGGACCACGTGATAGGTGAGCACGGCGACCAGCTGAGCCTTGTTCTCGGGCTTGAGCAGCGTGTCGACGGTCCCCGCCGGCAGCTTGGCGAACGCCGCGTCGGTGGGCGCGAACACCGTGAACGGGCCTGCGCTCTTCAGCGTGCCGACGAGGCCGGCGGCGTTCAGCGCGGCCGCCAGGGTCTTGAACTGACCCGCCGCGACGGCCGTGTCGACGATGTCGGCCTTCGGCGCGCCCTGGGCGAGCGCGGGCGAGGCCATCGCGAACGCGCAGGCGGTGGCGAGGCCGAGGAAGCGTCTGGTCAGCATGCTGGAGTCCTTTTCGATTTCTATATCATTCGAGATATAGAAATCGAAAGGCGGGGTTCAAGGGCCCCTGGCTCAGGCCTCGAGGATCGGGAGCCGGATCCTGAACGTGCTGCCGGCGCCCGGACGGCTCGACGCCAGCGAGATCGTGCCGCCATGCAGCTCCATGAGCTGCTTGCCCAGCGCAAGCCCGATGCCCAGGCCTTCCTGCGCCCGTTCGGTCGGGCTCTTCACCTGCGCGAACAGCTCAAAGATCTTTGTCTGCATGGCCGGCGGGATTCCGATGCCCGTGTCGGTGACGTCGATCTCCGCGAAACTGTCCACCACCCGGGCCTGCAGCGCGATGCGGCCTCCGGCGGGCGTGTATCGGGCGGCGTTGTTGAGCAGGTTGCCCACCACCTGAGCGAGGCGGGTGGCGTCGGCGTGCAGGCAGACCGGCTCGGTCGGGATGTCCGCCGCGAACGCGTGGCCCGCCGCATCGATCTGCGCCCGGCTGGCCTCGACGGCGAACTCGAGCACCGTCCGCAGGGCGACCCGCTCCTTGCTGAGCGCGATCTTGCCCTGATCGATGCGCGAGATGTCGAGCATGTCGTCCACGAGCCGGGTCAGGTGCGCCACCTGCCGCTCCATCTGAGCGTGGATCTCGTCGGCCCTCTCCGGATCCTTTCGGCGGCGCAGGAAATGGAGCCCCGCGTTCAGCGCCATCACCGGGTTGCGGATCTCATGGCCCAGGACGGCCAGGAATTCGTTTTTGTGGCGGTCGACTGTCTTCAGGGCTTCGGCCAGGACCTCCAACTCGTCGCGCTGCGCCATGATCTGGCGGCGCTGCCGGTGAAGATCAAAGAAGACATTGGCCTTGCTGCGCAGGATGTCGGCTTCGACCGGCTTCTGCAGGAAGTCCACGGCGCCCGCCTCATAGCCCCGGAAGCGCCGTTGGCGATCCGCCGTGCCCGCGGTCAGGAAGATGATGGGCACGTGGCGCGAGACCTCGGCGCCGCGCATGAACTCGGCCAACTGGAACCCGTCCATGCCCGGCATCTGGACATCCAGCAGCGCCAGCGCGACGTCGTGCGACAGCAGCAGTTCCAGCGCCTCGTCGCCGCTGCGGGCCTTGAGGCACACCAGCCCCTCGCGCTGGAGCAGGGCCTCGAGGGCCAGCAGGTTTTCCCGCAGGTCATCGACCAGAAGGAAATGGATCGGGTCCTCGACGCGAGTCATGTCGTCCCCAGGCGCGAGAGGTAGGCGGCGATGGCGTCCAGGTTCATGGGCGTCGCCGCCGGACAGGCCTGCAGGGCGGCGGCCGGCATGGCCGAGGCGTAGGCGCCCGCCGGGTCCTCGACCACCACGACCCCGCCCGCGGCGACAACCGCCTTCGCGCCGTGGGCGCCGTCGCTGTTGGCGCCGGTCAGCACGACGGCGGTGAGCGCGGGGCCGAAGGCGTCCGCGGCGCTCTCGAACAGCACGTCGATGGCGGGTCGGGACATGTTCACTGGTTCGTCGGAGGAGAGGGAAAGCGTTCGGTCGGTCTCAGCCAGCAGGTGATAGTCGGATGGAGCGAAATAGATCACGCCAGGCAGCGCCGGCTCCTTGTCCTCGGCCTCCTTCACCGTCATGCGGCAGCGGTCCCGAAGCAGCGGCACCAGCGCATTGTCGCGGTCTGCCGGGATATGCACCACCACCATCACCGGCGCCGGATAGTCGGCGGGCAGCGTCGGCAGGATACGCAGCAGCGCCTGCACGGCGCCGGCCGACCCGCCGATGACCACAGCCGCCGCGGGCGCCAGCCCGGTATCGGGCGCGACGGTCATGAATCGCGCCTCTGGTAGATCTTGTCCTCGCGGACGAACTCGGCGAACGCGCCCGCGTGGCGGGAAAAGCGCAGACTCTCCTTCGACCCCAGCCCCAGGAACCCCTTGCGCACCAGGGAGTCACGGAAGAGCCCGATGGCCCGGTCCTGCAGCGGGCGGTCGAAGTAGATCAGCACGTTGCGACACGAGATCAGGTGCATCTCGCCGAACACGGCATCGGTGACGAGGCTGTGGTCCGAGAAGACGACCCGGCTGCGCAGCGTCTTGTCGAAGATCGCCCGGCGATAGTCGGCCGTGTAGTAGTCCGAGAGCGAGGACTTGCCCCCGGCCTTCTGGTGGTTGGCGGTGAACCTCCTGAGCTGGTCCAGCGGATAGACGCCGGCCTCAGCAGCCTGCAGGGCGGCCGGGTTGATGTCGGTGGCGTAGAAGATCGTGCGCTCCTCCAGGCCCTCCTCGCGGAACAGGATGGCCAGGGAGTACACCTCCTCGCCGTGGCTGCAGCCGGCCACCCAGACCTTGAGGGACGGATAGGTCCGCAGATGGGGCAGCACCTTTTCCCGCAGGGCGCGGAAGTACGAGGGGTCGCGGAACATCTCGCTGACCTGCACCGTCAGGTAGCCCAGCAGTCGATCAAGGACGGAGGGGTCGTGCAAAAGGCTTTCCTGCATAGCCGAGAGGCTCGGGAAACCCATCTGATCGCGCGCCTGCACCAGACGACGCTTGATCGACGCGCGCGCATAGTTGCGGAAATCGTAGTGGTATCGCTGGAACAAGGCCTCCAGCAGCAGGCCGATCTCCAGGTCCTCGACCCCGTCACGCAGGTTCCTACTCACCGCGGCATCCAGACCCGGACCAGAGACAGAAGTTTGTCGACGTCGATCGGCTTGGCCATGTAGTCGCTGGCCCCCGCCTCGAGGCAGCGCTCCTGGTCGTCGGGCATCGCCTTCGCCGTCAGCATGACGATCGGCAGGTCGCCCCACCGGCCGTCGCCGCGGATCCGGCGGGTGGCCTCCAGCCCGTCCATCACCGGCATCATCACGTCCATCAGCACCAGGTCGATCATCGGCTCGCCGCCGTCGGCTGCGCGAGCCAGCGCTTCAAGCGCCTCCTCGCCGTTGCGCGCGATCTGCACCGCGGCGCCGCGCGGCTCGAGAACACTTGTCAGCGAGTAGACGTTCCGCACGTCGTCCTCGACGACCAGGATGCGGCGGCCCTCCAGCACCGAGTCCCGGTTGCGCGCCTTGCGGATCATCTTCTGCTGCTCGGGCGGCAGGTCAGCCACCACCTGGTGCAGGAACAGCGAGACCTCATCCAGCAGCCGCTCGGGCGACTTGGCGCCCTTGATGATGATCGAATGTGAATAGCGGCGCAGGCGCTGCTCGTCGTCGGCCGACAGGTCGTGGCCGGTGTAGACGATCACCGGCGGGAACGAGTGATCGCCCCGGCTCAGGGTCTCCAGCAGCGAGAAGCCCGAGGCGTCGGGCAGCGACAGGTCCAGCACCATGCAGTCGAAGGTCTCGGTCTTCAGCTTGTCCAAGCACTCGGCGGCGGTGCCCACGCCCACCGTTTCGACATCGCCCGAGGCCAGCAGGCGGCCCACCGCGTCGCGCTGCACATCGTCGTCCTCGACGATCAGAACGCGCCGCATGCTGCGCGTCAGTTGCGACTCCAGATTCTGCAGAACCTCTGAGAGCTTCTCGCGCTCGACCGGCTTCAGAAGGTAGCCCACCGCGCCAAGCGACAGCGCCGTCTGGCTGTGGTCCGCGCCCGAGATCACGTGGATCGGAATGTGCCGGGTGGCGTCGTCGCGCTTCAGCCGGTCGAGAACCGTCAGGCCGGACTGGTCCGGCAGGCCCACGTCCAGCACGATCGCGTGCGGCCGGAACAGCGCCGCCAGCTCCAGCGCCTCCTCGGCCGTGGGCGCGACCAGGCACTGGAAACCCAGCTCGTGGGAGAGGTCGCAGACGATGCCGGCGAATGTCGGATCGTCCTCGATCACCAGCAGCAGGCGCCGCGTGTCCGACAGCATGTCCCGGTCGTCGGCGACTCTCGCCGGCGCCGACTTGCGCCGGACCCTGGGGCTGGGCGCAGGCGTGTCGTCCACCGGCGCCGGCCGCGGCGGCTCGTGCGGCGAGACCTCGGCCGGGTTATAGGCTAGCGGAACCGTCAGGGTGAAGGTGCTGCCCTGGCCGGGCTGGCTCTCCAGCGTGACCGCGCCGCCCAGCAACCGCGCCAGCTCGCGGGAAATGGACAGGCCCAGGCCGGTGCCGCCATAGCGGCGGCTGATCGCGCCGTCGGCCTGGCGGAAGGCCTCGAAAATGCCCTGCTGCTGCTCGGACGAGATGCCGATTCCGGTGTCCTTCACGGCCAGCGACAGCCGCTCGCCGGCCGCGCGGGCGATCGTGAGCTGCACGCTCCCCTTCTCGGTGAACTTGAAGGCGTTCGACAGCAGGTTCTTCAGGATCTGCTCGAGGCGCAGCCGATCGGTCTCGATGATCGCGGGGAGATCGTCCGCCGCGTGGATGTCGAACTGCAGGCCCCGCTCGCCGGCCACGGGCTCGAACAGCGCGCGGATGTCACTCGCCAGGCGCTGCAGGGGCACGCTTTCGGGCTGGATCTGCAGCTGACCGGCCTCGATCTTCGAGAGGTCCAGGATGTCGTTGATCAGGGTGAGCAGGTCGTTGCCCGACGACTGGATGGTCCGCGCGTACTTGACCTGCTCGTCCGACAGCGTGCCGTCGGGATTGTCACCCAGCAGCTTCGACAGGATCAGCAGCGAGTTGAGCGGCGTACGCAGCTCGTGGGACATGTTGGCCAGGAAGTCCGACTTGTACTGGCTGGCCTGCTCCAGCTCGCGCGCCTTCAGTTCGACCGCGGCGCTGGTGCGTTCCAGGTCGTCGCGCTGCGCTTCCAGGGTCTGGGCCTGTTCCTCCAGCTGACTGTTGGTCTGCTCCAGCTCCACCTGCTGCTGCTCCAGGCGGACCTGCTGCTCCTTCAGCGCACGCCCCTGCTCCTCCAGCTCTTCGTTGGTGACCCGCAGTTCCTCGCTCTGGACCTGCAGTTCCTCGGACTGGCGCTGTGTCTCCTCCAAGGCGTCCTGCAGCTGAGCCCGATAGCGGGCCGACCGCAGGGCGATCCCGATGGCCGCCGCGCTCTGCGCCAGCAACTCCTGGACCTCGCCGTCGATCGGCTTGAGGAAGCCCAACTCGATGACACCGTTCACCGCGCCGTCGGCGAGCGCGGGGACGATCAGCAGATGACGCGGCTTGTCGCGCCCGAAGGCCGAGCCGACAGAGAGATAGCCGTCGGGGATGTCGCTGATCACGACCGGGCGCCCCTCGCCGGCCACATGTCCCAGCAGGCCTTCCTTACGCGTGAAGCGCTGCGGAATGTCCGCATCCGCCGGAACGCCCAGACTGGCCACAAGCCGGAACTGGTCGCCCTCGCCCTTGTACAGTGCGCCTGCCTGCGCACCCGCGTATCGCGCCAGGAACGCCAGGATGCTGTCGGAGAGCTGTTCGACGGACTTCTCGCCCATCATCGCCGCGCTCAGCTCCACCTGGCCGGACTGCAGCCAGGCCTGTCTGGCGCGGGCGCGGGTGTTGCTGCGGACCAGCAGGAACACGATCACCGTCAGCGCCGCGCCGAGCAGTGCGGACAGCGCGCTGCTCAGGACGGCCGTCCGCTGCGCGGCCTGCATCGTCGTGACGCGGGTCGCGCGCAGGCGCTGCTCCTCCTGGCGCATGGTCTCCATGCGGGCGCGGATGGCGTCCATGTCGGCCCTGCCGCGATCGGTCCGCACGATCGCCAGCGCCGCGTCAGCGCCGCCCGCGCGGCGCAGTTCGATGGTCTGATCCAGCTCCGCCATCTTCGCGGCGAGACTGGGCCGCAGCTTCGCGACGTTGGTCTGCTGAACCACGTTGTTGCGCGTCAGCGCCGCCACTTCGTCAAGCCCGGGCGTCACTGCGGCCGCAGCTTTCTGATAGGGCTCGAGGTAGCGGTCGTTGCCGGTGAGCAGATAGCCGCGTTGGCCGGTCTCGGCGTCCTGCACCGTGGCCATCAGGTCGTCCAGCGCGACGATCACGTCGTGGGACTGGCGAATCCGCGCGTTGTTCTCCTGCAGCGTCGCGATGTTCCAGTAGGAGATGCCGCCGCTCAGCAGGAAGAACATCAGGACGGCGGCCAGGCCCAAGCCGTTCCACAGTTCGACCCGCGAGCGGTGAGGTTGGGCGGGATTGGAAGGCGGCGTCGGCATCGTCGTCCTGCAAAAGGTTGGATCCGGCGCCGACGGCGGCCCAGAGACGCGGACATGACGGGTCGATATCGGCAGAGCCGATGCCATCCCCGGCCGATGAAATGGCCCAGCTTGGCTTTGGTTCCACGCAATCCGTTCATGCGAGCGAGCAGCCGCAGGACCCACCGTCCGCGACGTCGACAGCCGCCCAAGCCGACAAATTCCTGGTCCTGCGCCGGGCGCCCTGAGCCGCCTCCGCTTCCCGATGGCGCCGGAGGCGACGACCGCGTAGCCTCCCCGTCTTCACGGGGGCAACCATGCGTACGACGGCGATCCTGGCGGCGGTCTTCACCCTGGCGGCGGCGGCCCCGGCCATGGCCGCCGAGCCCCGGGCGCGCGATCTCGGCGTGCCCTTCGACGGGACGCCCGGCCCCCTGAACGCCATCACCGACGTGGCCGGCGTCGAGGTGGGGTTCCGCACGATGATCTCGGGCGAGGGCGCGCTGGTCCGCGGCAAGGGCCCGGTCCGCACCGGGGTCACGGCGGTATTCCCGCGCGGTAAGGCGGATGCCCGGGCTGTGTTCGCCGGCTTCTTCGCCGGCAACGGCAACGGCGACCTGACCGGCACGCACTGGGTCGAGGAAAGCGGCGTGCTGGAGACCCCAATCCTGATCACCGGCACGGGCAGCGTGGGCGTGGTGCGCGATGCGGCGTTCCAGTGGCTGGCCGACCACCGTCCCGGCGGGCTGTTCTGGTACCCCGTGGTGGGCGAGACCGCCGATGTGCCGCTGCACGATATGGCTGGCCAGCATGTGACGGCCAAGGACGCCCTCGCCGCGCTGGACTCCGCCCGGTCGGGGCCCGTGGCCGAGGGCAACGTGGGCGGCGGCGTCGGCATGGTCTGCAACGGCTTCAAGGGCGGCACCGGCACGGCGTCGCGCAAGCTGAACACCCTGGCCGGCGGCTACACCCTGGGCGTGCTGGTCCAGTGCAACTACGGCTCCGCCCGCGGCCTGCGGATCGCCGGCATACCCGTGGCCCGCGAGATGACCCTGCAGCGGCCCTGCGTCGCCAAACTGACCACGCCGCCGCAGTCGTTGGGCGGCGGCGCGCCCCCGCCCGTCTGCGACCCCGCCAAGCTGGCCATCGCCGACCTGCCCGACCAGGAGCATCGCGGCTCGATCATCATCGTCATCGCCACCGACGCGCCGCTGACGCCCGAGCAGCTGAAGCGTCTGGCGCGCCGCGCGGCGGTGGGCCTGGGCCGCCTGGGCGCCTACGAGTCGGACGGCTCGGGCGACATCTTCATCGCCTTCTCCACGGCCAACGCGGGCGCCGACGACGGCAACTGGACGACCGATGCGGCCAAGCCGGCCGCCCTCCAGCGCCTCAAGAGCGCCGCGCTCAACCCGCTGCTGGAAGCCACGGTCCAGGGCGTCGAGGAGGCGGTCGTCAACGCCATGGTCGCGGCCCGCACGATGACCGGCGCCGACTACTGGACCGTCTCGGCCCTCCCGCACGACCAGCTAAAGAGCGTGCTCAAGGCGCACGGCATGCTGGCGCCGCCGCCGCCGGCCAAATGACCCTCTCGGGCGAGGACAACGGGGCCTAAGCCCCAGGCTTGGCTGTAATCTGCCGTTAATCCAGGCGACAGGCGCGGTTCACAACCGCTGCATAGATCTCTCCCCAACGGCGGCTCATCGCCCGCTTGAGGAGAGTATCACGTATGGAATCAAGGTCTTGGTCCTTCGCCGCCGCACTCATGGCCGCCAGCGCCATCGCGACGTCCGCCGCCGCCGCGCCTGAGGCAGGCGATATCCAGATCAAGGCGATGGCCACCATGGTGGATGTCGACGGCGGGATCACCTCCGTCGTCCGCGACCGCATCCCGCTGCCCGCCCGCGCCGACACCAAGGCCGACACCGCCTACGTACCCACGGTCGCGGCCGAGTACTTCGTCACGCCGAATATCTCGGTCGAGACCTACTGCTGCGTCAGCCGCCACGACGTCACTGGGACCGGCTCGGTCAAGGGCGTTCGGCTGATCGACAACGCCGAGGTCATCCCGGCGACGGTGACGCTGAAGTACCACTTCCCGCTGGAGAACGGCGTGAAGCCCTACGTCGGCGCCGGAGGGAGCTACTTCATCTTCTTCGGCGAGGGCCTGGGCGCCGGCGCCCGCGGCCTCGGCGCGACGCGGGCCGATCTGTCCAACGAACTCGGCGCGGTGATCCAGGCTGGGGTCGACGTCCCGCTCAAGGGCATGCCCTTCGGCCTCTCGCTGGATGTGAAGCAGTACTTCATCGACACCACGGCCCGGTTCGACGCGGGCGCCACCACGGTCCTCAAGACCAAGCACAAGCTTGATCCGCTGGTGGTCAGCGCGGGGCTGGCATGGCGGTTCTGATGCGCTCCGCCGGCGTCGCGATCGGACTCAGCCTGATCGCCGGCGCCGGCCATGCGGCCGATGTCGACAACCAGGTCTGGTCCGTCGCCCATTTCACGACGGACATCGGCCCGCGCACCCTGGTCACCCTCGATACCCAGGCGCGGTTCTTCGACGACGCTTCGCGCCTGGGTCAGGTGGTCTTCCGCCCGGCGGTCGGCCTGCGCCTCAGCGACACCACCACGGCCTTCGTGGGCTACGCCTACGTGCGCATCAGCCCCGCGGGACGACCGGTCACCCACGAACACCGGGCATGGCAGCAGTTGACCTTTCGGGCCGCCGGCGACGGCAAGGGCCTGACCCTGAATGGCCGGACCCGGGTGGAGCAGCGCTGGGTCGAGGGTCGCGACGACACCGGCCTGCGGGTCCGCCAGCAGTTCCGGCTCACCGCGCCTCTCACAGGCAAGGTTCGGGCCGTGGCGACGAACGAGTTGTTCTTCGGCCTGAACAAGACCGACTGGGGCCAGCGCGACGGCCTGCACCTGGTGCGCAGCTTCGTGGGCGTCTCGGTTCCTGTCCGGGAGGGCCTCTCCCTCGAGCCCGGCTATCTCAACCAGTACGTGGTCCGCGCCGGACGCAACGGCGCCCAGCACGCCCTGAGCGTCACCGCCAATGTCCAGTTCTGACCGACCGGGCCTCGTCCCGAAACCCGTGGAGACGACGATGAACCCTGACGTTCCGAAGGTCGGCGCCTATCGCCGGCTGGCCGGCGCCGCGGCGCTGGTCGGCCTGCTCGCGTTCGCGCCGGCGGCCGGCGCGATCGAGCTGCCCCGCTCCCTCGCCAGCCTGTCGCCGCAGGACTTCGCAAGTCGCGTCGCGGTGATCGACGATCCGCTGGAAGACAGCGTCGTGCTGTCCACCAAGCCGGCCTATCGCCGCGATCGCAGCATCACCGGAGCTCACGTCGGCGACGCCCACCTGCAGGCGATCGTCGAGCGCAAGACCGGCGCGACCTCGTGGCGGATCTCCTACGACCTCTATTACGCGGGCCCGAAGAAGTCGCTCGACGTGGCCCAGTTCCGCTCGGGCGGCGAGCTGCGCAGGGTGACCCCGCGCATCGCATACCACTGGCAGGACGAGTGCTACGAGGCGATCTCGACCTGCAGCCAGTACGTCCGCGTTGTCGTCGACATTCCCGAAGCGACCGTCCGCGAGATCGCCGCATCCTACCGCGCTGCTGACCGCACCCCGTGGCTCATGCGGCTGAAGGACCGGAACGGCGCCGACGTCACGGTGGGCCTCGCCCCGGCGGAGGCTGCCGGCCTCCTCGCCGCCGTTCAGCAGACCAATGTCGTGAGGCCACTGGCCGCCGACTGACCCAATCCCTCGCCGTCCAAAGGGGCGGCGTCGGTTCGTCCCTCAGCAATCCTGTCGCGCGGCGTCCGCCGCCGACCCAACTGGAGACCTAGACCATGAAGACCAAGTCCCTCGTCCTCGCCGCCTCGCTGCTCGCGGCCACCGCCCTCGTCCCGGCCAGCGCCTCCGCCGACGCCGTCTACCGCGGCACGCTCACGGAATCCGAAGTGCTGGCCGCGCAGAAGGCCTGGGGCGAAGCCCTCGTCGCCATCTCGAAGGAGTATGAAGCCGGCGGCATCGACAAGGCCCGCAAGCTGGCCAGCACGGTGCTCGACAAGGCCTACGGCTACAATCTCGGCCCCGTCCTCTTCAAGCCGACCCTGACCCAGGCGCCGCAGACCTTCCGCACCACCAAGGAGGGCGCGCTGGCCTACTTCGTGGGCCACGATTCGAAGTATCCGGCCGACACCGGCTTCGCCCTCAAGGGTTGGCGCTCGGTCGAGATCAAGAACGCCGCCCTGCAGATCCATGGCGACACCGCCAACACCATGGGCAACGTCATGATCACCGACAAGGACGGCAAGGTCACCAAGGTCGACAAGACCTGGACCTTCAAGAAGACCGACGACGGCGTGGTCCGCATCGTCCTGCACCACTCGTCCCTGCCCTACGGCAGCTGATCCGGCGACGGCGTACGGGTCCTGGTTCAGGCCGGGGCCCGGGCGCTCGTCTCCATCCGATAGCCCAGCCCTCGGACGGTGGAAATCAGCGAGGGCTGGTCGCTGTCGTCGATCTTCGCGCGCAGCCGCCGCACATAGACATCGACCACGTTCGTCAGCGGGTCCTCGTCCACCCCCCAGACGTTGGACAGGATGCGCTCCCGGCTGAGGATCCGCCCGGGCGACGACATGAACAGCTCCAGCAGCGCCAGCTCGCGCGCTGTCATCACGATCTCCCGCCCGTCCCGCGACACCCGCATGGTCGAGCGGTCCAGCTCCAGGTCCTGAACCCGCAACTGCCGTTCCGGCGCTGCCCGCTGGTTCCGCGGCCGACGCAGCAGCGCCTCGATGCGCGCCAGCAACTCCTCGAAGGCGAACGGCTTCACGAGATAGTCGTCGGCGCCCATGCGCAGGCCCGACACCCGGTCCTCCACGGTTCCCAACGCGGTCAGCATCAGCACCGGGGTCATGTTGCCGGCGGCCCGCAGCGTCTGGCAGACCTCCATCCCGTTCACGACAGGCAGCATGAGGTCCAGCAGGATGACGCCTGCCTGGTCCAGCTCCGCCAACATGGTCGCCATCTCGCCGGCCGCCTGCAGGCCTGAGGGCCCGTCCCGCGCCACGCGCACCTTGTAGCCCTCGGCCCGCAACCCGCGGTCCAGGAAGTCCGACACCCGCGAGTCGTCCTCGACGATCAGAATATGCATGGCGGTCCTTTACGCCACCGACGCCAGAGCGCCAGTCAGCGGCAGGCTGAGGGTCGCCACCGTGCCTTCGGCTTCGGAGCTCTCGAGCGACACCGTCCCGCCCTGTCGCTCGGCCAACGCCCGGGCGATGGACAGGCCAAGGCCCGTGCCGTCCGGCCGGTGCGCCCGCGCATTTGCGGCCCGGAACCCGCGTTCGAAGACCCGGGGCAGATCCTCCGGGGCCACGCCCACGCCGCCGTTGGCGATGCGCAGTCGCCACGTTCCCGGCGCGTCCGGATGGGGGCCTGCCGTCACCGTCACCTTGCCGCCACGCGCCGAGTACCGCAGGGCATTGTCCAGCAGCAGCGCCATGATCTGCTGCAGCCGCTGCCCGTCCCCGCGCACCATGGCGGGCGCGGGATCCACCGCGACCGACAGCTTCAGGTCCCGCTGCCGCGCCATTGACGAGGCGCCGGCGAGGGCCTCCTCCAGCGGCGCGTTGGCGTCCAGGTCCGTCAGGTCCAGATAGAGCACCTCCGCGTCGCTGCGGGCCATCATCAGCAGATCCTCGATCAGCGTTCCCATCTGCCGGGACGCCTGGCTGATCCGCGACAGCGCCTCGCGGTAGGTCTCCGCCGCCTTCGCCCCGCCGCGCAGCGCCACCTCGGCCTCGCCGCGGATCGCCGTGGTCGGCGTGCGCAGCTCATGGCTGATGTCGCCCAGCAGTTGCCGTCGCCGGGTCTCGGCCTGCCGCAGCTCGCCCAGGGCCGCCTCCAGCTCCCGGGTGCGCGCCGCCACCTGCACCTCCAGCTGGGCCCGGGCGCCCGCCTCCTGCTCGCGCCGGGCCAGCAGTTCCTCGGCCATGCGGTTGATACTGTCCCCGAAGCGGGCGAACTCCCTGTAGCCGCCGGCTGGCATCCGGTGGGTCAGCTGGCCCTGCTCGAACGCCTTGGCCACCGCCGACATCTCGGCCAGCGGCCGCCGCAGGGCGCGCGCGAAATAGAACGCCAGCACCAGCGCCGTCAGTCCCAGCAGCACCGCGGTGGCCGTGGTCATCAGGGCCACCCGCTCCAGCGAGCGATCCGCCGCCGCCCGCGCGCGTTTGAGGATCTCGGCCTCGGTCTCGATCCGCTGGTTCAATAGCTCGCGCAGGTCGCGCCCGGCGCCCCGGTCGAACACCGACTCGATCGCCGCCCAGGCCGTCCGCGCATCACGGGTCGGACCCCGCCGGTTGATCTCGGCGATGGGCTCTTTCAGCGCCACGACGCTGGACTCCAGCAACGCCAGGGTCTCGTCCCGCGCCGGTCCTTCGGCCGAGCCCACGCCCGCCTGCCGGTCCATCCGGTCGGCCTCGGCGCTCAGGCCTTGCAGCCGGTCGATGATCGCGGCCATCCGCAGGCGCAGCATTTCCCCGTCGCCCGGCGCATGGTCGGCCCCGATCAGCGCCCGCAGCGACCAGGCCCGCAGCCGCTGCTTGGTGGCTGACAGCTCCCAGAAGCCGGACTGCAGGTCGCCGGCCACGCGGCCGCGCAGCACCTGATGCTCGGCGCGGTTGGCGTTCCAGCCCGCCAGCATCCCCTGCGCCAGAGCCAGGGAGGCCATGATCGTCAGTGCGATCACCAGCTGGGTGGAAAAAAGCCTTCGGGCCATCGCTCGCCTTCGCCTCGCGCCTCATGGCCAGATGGGGCGCCGAAGCGTCACCGTCCAGGGGCGCCCCTGAGACCATCCGCCCTCGGCCTGAGCCTGTCGGGCTCAGATGGAATCATCTGATCCCGAATGAACGGGCTCGAACTGTTTGATCTAGGGCGCGCTTCGGGGCGAAACCGGCTTCCACTTTCGCCCAGCGCGCTCTAGCAGGCCGCCCCATGATCCGCCTCGACAACATCTCCAAGCAGAACGGCCACCAGATCCTGTTCATCGAAGCCTCGATGAACCTCCAGAAGGGCGAGAAGGTGGGGCTGGTCGGCCCGAACGGCGCCGGCAAGACCACCCTGTTTCGCATGATCACGGGCCAGGAGCAGCCCGACGACGGTCTGGTGGTGATCGATCCCGGGATGACCATCGGCTACTTCAGCCAGGACGTCGGCGAGATGTCGGGCCAGAGCGCGGTCGCCGCGGTGATGGACGGCGTGGGCCCGGTCAGCGCCCTGGCCGCCGAGATGGCGTCGCTCGAGGCCGCCATGGTCGATCCCGACCAGGCCGACCAGCTGGACGCCCTCATGGAACGCTACGGCGAGGTGCTGGAGCGCTTCCAGGAGCTGGACGGCTATGCCCTGGAAGCCCGCGCCCGCGAGGTGCTGGCGGGCCTGAGCTTCAGCCAGGAGCGGATGGACGGCGACGTCGGTCTGCTGTCGGGCGGCTGGAAGATGCGCGTCGCCCTGGCCCGCATCCTGCTGCAGCGGCCCGACGGCATGCTGCTGGACGAGCCCAGCAACCACCTCGACCTGGAAAGCCTCATCTGGCTGGAGGCCTTCCTCAAGAATTACAGCGGCGCGCTCCTGATGACATCGCACGACCGCGCCTTCATGAACCGCATCATCGGCAAGGTGGTGGAGATCGACGGCGGCGAGCTGATCACCTACTCGGGCGATCTCGACTTCTACGACCAGCAGCGCGCGCTCAGCGAACAGCAGCGCCAGGCCCAGTACGAGCGCCAGCAGGCGATGCTGGCCAAGGAAATCAAGTTCATCGAGAAGTTCAAGGCGCGCGCCAGCCACGCCGCCCAGGTCCAGAGCCGGGTCAAGAAGCTGGACAAGATCGAGCGGGTCGAGGCCCCCCGCCGCCGCCAGTCGGTCCAGTTCGAGTTCCGCAGCCCGCCGCGGTCGGGCGACGACGTCATCAGCCTCAAGGGCGTCCACAAGGGCTACGGCGCCCAGCCGATCTACGAGGGCCTCGACTTCCTGGTCCGCCGCAAGGAGCGCTGGTGCGTCCTGGGCGCCAACGGCGCAGGCAAGTCCACCCTGCTGAAGCTGGTGGCCGGCGCCACCCAGCCCGACCGCGGCGCGGTCAACATCGGCGCCAGCGTGCGCATGGGCTACTTCGCCCAGCACTCCATGGACCTGCTGGATGGCGAGGAGACCATCTTCGAGTCCCTCGACAGCTCATTCCCCCAGGCGGGACAGGGCGCGTTGCGCACGCTCGCAGGCTGCTTCGGCTTCTCGGGCGACGACGTCGAAAAGCCCTGCCGCGTCCTCTCCGGCGGCGAGAAGGCCCGCCTTGTCATGGCCAAGATGCTCTTCGATCCGCCCAACCTCCTGGTCCTGGACGAGCCCACCAACCACCTCGACATGGTGACCAAGGAGATGCTGGTCGCCGCCCTGGCCGACTTCGAGGGCACGATGCTGTTCGTCAGCCACGACCGTCACTTTCTGGCGGCCCTCTCCAACCGCGTCCTGGAACTCACCCCCGAAGGCGTCCACCAGTACGGCGGCGGCTATACCGAGTACGTCGCCCGCACCGGCCAGGAAGCGCCGGGCCTGCACCCGGGCGCGTAGAGCAGAGCCCAACGAAAAAGGGCGGCCAGGTCGCCCCGGCCGCCCTTCCCGTCTCTGACACCAGACCGTGAGGCTTTAGGCCTCGATCAGGTTCCGTTCGCTGGCCGCGGCCCGCATGTTCTTCTGGAGCTTCTCGAACGCGCGCACCTCGATCTGGCGCACCCGCTCGCGGCTGACGCCGTATTCGGCGGCCAGCTCTTCCAGGGTGGTCGGTTCATCCTTCAGCCGGCGCTCGGTCAGGATGTGACGCTCGCGCTCGCTGAGGTCGGTCATCGCCGCCTGCAGCAGGGTCATGCGCAGGTTCATTTCCTGGTTGTCGCCGATGACGGTTTCCTGGCTGGGCGTCTCGTCGTCGACCAGCCAGTCCTGCCATTCGCTCTCGCCGTCCGACCGCAGCGGGGCGTTCAGGCTGGCGTCGCCCCCGCTCAGGCGGCGGTTCATCGACACGACCTCTTCGTCCAGCACGCCCAGCTTGGTGGCGATCTGGCTGACCTGGTCGGGCCGCAGATCGCCTTCCTGCAGGGCGGCGATCTCGGACTTGGCTTTGCGCAGGTTGAAGAACAGCTTCTTCTGCGCCGCGGTGGTGCCCATCTTCACGAGCGACCAGCTGCGCAGGATGTATTCCTGGATCGAGGCACGGATCCACCACATGGCGTAGGTCGCCAGGCGGAAGCCCTTGTCCGGATCGAACTTCTTCACCGCCTGCATCAGGCCGACGTTGCCCTCGGAGATCACCTCGCCGATCGGCAGGCCATAGCCGCGGTAGCCCATGGCGATCTTCGCCACGAGGCGCAGGTGGCTGGTGACCATCTGGTGGGCGGCCTCGGTGTCGCTGTGCTCCTGCCAGCGCTTGGCCAGCATGAACTCTTCGTCCTTGGCCAGCATGGGGAACTTGCGGATTTCCGACAGGTACCGGCTGAGCCCGCCTTCCGGCGACATCACGGCAATAGCGTTCGCGGCCATGGTCTATCCCCTCACTACAAAAGGACTTTCTTCGGGCCGCCGCGCATCTGGTCCGGTTCAACCCTCCGGGCGCGCGTCGACGATCGTCCCCTCTCAACCCACAGATAGGTACGCGGTTGCGGTGACGCTAGGTCGCTGGGAGAGACGACCCGACGAAAGCCTGACTTCCATGGTCAGGATTTTTACGCCGCTCGGATGGCAGCAACAAGGCGCCGTTCCTCATCGGCCGGATAGGAAAACTGCATGACCGTGCGCTTTTCTGGCGGAGGTGTCGCCGGGTGCGCGTCGCCCTTTTGTGGCCGCCGTGTCGGAACTGGCCCGGGCCCTCCGTCCTTGGGGTCGTCCAATCCCTTAGGAGCCCCTCATGTCCAAGGTGTCCCCGTTCCTCTGGTTCGATCACGGCCAGGCCGAAGCGGCCGTGACGTTCTATGTCTCGCTGCTGCCCAACGCGAGGATCACAGCGACCCACCGCTATCCCGACGACGCGCCGGGCGGGAACCGGAAGGGCGACGTCATGACCGTCGAGTTCGAGATCGACGGCGTCAGCTTTGTGGCGCTGAACGGCGGTTCGGAGTTCAAGTTCAACGAGGCCTTCTCGCTGTCGATCGCGGCGGACGACCAGGCCGAGGTCGACCGGCTGTGGGCGGCGCTGACCGAGGGCGGCGAGGAAGGTCCCTGCGGCTGGCTGAAGGATCGCTGGGGCCTGTCGTGGCAGGTGAACCCGCGCCGCCTGGGCCAGCTGCTAAGCGACCCCGACCCGCGCCGGGCGAAGGCGGCGATGGGGGCCATGCTCAAGCAGCACAAGATCGTCATCGCCGAGATCGAGGCCGCCGCTGACGCCGCCGTGGCCGCCTAGAGCTGCGAGAGCAGCGCCTCGAGCCGGGCCATGTCGGGGGGCAGCGGGCTTTCGCAACGGATCGTCTCGCCAGTGATCGGGTGGACGAAGCCCAGCACCGCGGCGTGCAGGGCCTGGCGCGAAAGCTGCGCCGTTTCGATGCAGGCCTTCACCGGCCCGGCTGGGCCGCCCGAGCCATAGACCGGATCGCCCAGGCAGGGCGTCCCCTTGCTGGCCAGGTGGACCCGGATCTGGTGGGTGCGGCCCGTCTCCAGCCGGCACGCCACCCGCGCGGCCAGCGGCCGCTCCACCGGGCCGAAGGTGCGAACGACGGTGTAGTGGGTGACCGCGTGGCGGCCCCCGCTCTTCACCATCGCCATCTTCTTGCGGTCGTTGGGCGAGCGGCCGATGGCGCCCTCGATCGTGCCCCTGATCGGCGATGGCGCCCCACGGGTGAAAGCCACGTAGACGCGGTCGATGTCGTGGGCGGCGAACAGCGTCGACAGCCCCTGGTGCGCCGCGTCGGTCTTGGCGACCACGACCACGCCCGAGGTCTCCTTGTCGATCCGGTGCACGATCCCTGGCCGCGCCACCCCGCCGATCCCCGACAGCGTGTCGCCGCAGTGGTGCAGCAGGGCGTTGACCAGGGTGCCGCTCTCGCTGCCCGGCGCCGGGTGCATGGCGATGCCGGCCGGCTTGTCGACGACGATGAGGTGCGCGTCCTCGTACAGCACCACGAGCGGGATATTCTCCGGCTGCGGCTCGGCGGCGACCGGCGGCGGGATCTCCAGCCGGTAGTCGCCGGCGATCGCCTTGGCCGAGCCGTCCGAGACGGGCGCGCCGCCCTGGCTGACCCGTCCCTCGGCCATCAGCGCCTGAATCCGCGCGCGGCTGAACTCGGGCAGCGCCTCGGCCAGCGCCTTGTCCACGCGCCCCCCGCCCGCGAGCGTCACCACCCGCAGCCCGAAGATCTCGTCGTCGTCGGCTTCAGAGGCCATGCTTGTCGGCGGCGCCTTCCTCATGGCCCGTGATCGAGCCGTCCTTGAACAGATATTCCCGCAACTGCTCGTCGGCGTCCCGGTCGTTGCGCCGGATCCACTCCAGCACCATCGCCGCGTGCTCCAGTTCCTCACGGGCGTTGTGCAGCAGGATCTTCTTCAGCTCCGGGTCCTCCGTGTCGTCCGCCCGCTGGCGATACCAGTCCACCGCCTCGAACTCCTCCATCAGGCTGGCGATGGCATAGTGGAGCTCCAGGGTCTTCTTCGAGAGCTTCTCGCGGGGAACGTGCAGGCCTTCGCTCGACATGGACTGTCGTACTCCTGTGGTATGGATCGGTCATAGGGCGTTCGAAGCGGGGAGCAACGAACATGCGGATCGACCGTCGCAAGGCGCTGGCGCTGCTGGGTCTTGGGGCTGCAACGCCTGCAGCCGCACAAAGCTCCACCGTGAGCTTCAAACATGGCGTCGCCTCGGGCGACCCCCGGCAAGACCGGGTCATCCTCTGGACCCGCATCACGCCCGACAAGCCCGGCGGCGACATCGCCTACACCTGGAGCCTGAACCCCGTCGACCGCCGCGCCGGCGGGGCGAAGCGCGGTTCGGGCGTCACCGGCCCGTCGCGGGACTATACGGTCAAGGTCGACGCCACGGGGCTCGACGCCGGCCGCGCCTATACGTTCGAGTTCGAGGCCGCCGGGGTGAAGTCGCCGATGGGGCGCACCCGCACCCTGCCCAGGGGCGCGACCCAGGACGTGGTGCTGGCCGTCGCCTCGTGCTCGCTGTTTCCGAACGGCTACTTCAATGCCTACCAGGCCATCGCCGATGCGCCGCGTATCGACGCTGTGCTGCACCTGGGCGACTACATCTACGAGTACGGCGGGCCGGGCACCTACGGCATGGACTCGCCCGTCGCCGCCGAGCGGCCGCACGATCCGCCGCGCGAAATCGTCAGCCTCGACGACTATCGCCGCCGTCACGCGCAGTACAAGACCGATCCCAGCCTGCAGGCGGCCCACGCCAAGGCCCCCTGGATCGTCGTCTGGGACGACCACGAGACCGCCAACGACAGCTTCTCCATGGGCGCCCAGAACCACACGCCCGGCGCTGAAGGCGACTGGACGGCCCGCAAGGCCGCGGCGCTGAAGGCCTACTTCGAGTGGATGCCGATCCGCGAGCCGGCGAGCGGCGGCCTGGCCGAAGCGGCCATGCGCAGCTTCGACTTCGGCGACCTGGCCAGCCTGATCATGATCGAGACCCGGCTGACCGCCCGCGACCAGCAGGTCACCCTCGACGGCGACGCCCCCGAGGTCGACGGCAAGCGCGACCTGACCAAGCTGAAGGCCAAGCTGGCCGATCCCAAGCGCCGGATGATGGGCGACAAGCAGGAGGTCTGGGTCGCGGCCGAACTGGCCCGCTCGGTCAAAGCCGGCCACGCCTGGCAGGTGATCGGCAACGAGGTGGTCATGGCCCACGTCATGTACCCCAGCCCGAAGAAGGAGCTGACGGCCGAGCAGTACGCCGCCATCCCCGCCTCGGCCCAACGGCGCGTGCAGCGCTACGAACAGGCCGCAGCCCTGGGCCTGCCGGCCGGCCTCGACATGTGGGACGGCTATCCCGTCGACCGCGAGCGGGTCTATGGCCTGTTCCGCAAGACCGGCGCCCGCCCGATCGTGCTGTCCGGCGACAGCCACGCGTTCTGGGCCAACGAACTGCACGACGCCTCGGGCCAGCGCGTCGCCTGCGAGTTCGGCACGACCGGCATCACCAGCCCCGGCGCCGGCGAGCTGTCGCCCGGCATCAACGCCGGCGACCTGATCGCCAAGGCCAACAAGGACGTGGTGTTCAACGACCAGGTCTCGAAGGGCTACGTGCTGCTCACCCTCACCCGCAACGAGGCGCGCGCTGACATGGTCGCGGTCTCGACCATCACCTCGAAGACCTTCGAGACCAAGGTGGTGAAGAGCTTCAAGGCCAGGCCCGAGGGCAAGGGCGTCTCGGCGCTGAGCGAGGTCTAGAAGAACCGCGCCTGCAGCCAGAGGATCGCCGGATAGGCCGCGAGCCATGTCCAGAAGAAGCGGTTGAGCCCGAACAGGCAGGCGTTGGCGAGCCGCCGCCAGCGCCGCGATCAGGGTCTCGCGGGAGATCAGCGCTGCGGCCGGGACCGGAACTCGCGCCAGACCGGCTGCGCATCGGTGGACGCCAACCGCGCCGCCTCGATCCGCGGCGAGGGGGCGATGACGTCGAAGAAGTTCCACGACGGGATCAGCGCCGGCAGCAGCAGGGCGAAGGGCCGCAGGATCACCGCCGCAAGGTCCGCTAGCGCCGTTCCAGCGCCAATCGCACGCCGAACGCCAGGAACAGGCCGCCCGTCACCCGGTCGAGCCAGCGCACCACCGCGGCGCGCTGCAGGAAACCCGCGATAGGCCGCGTGGCCAGTATCAGGGTCGCGGACCAGCAGCTGCCCAGGACCACATGGATCACCGCCAGCAGGAAGATGAAGGGTGCGGCCTGCACCCCGGTCGGCAGGAACTGGGGCAGGAACGAGACGTAGAAGATCCCGACCTTGGGGTTCAGCAGGTTGGTCAGGAACCCCCGCCGCATCCACGCCAGGTCGCCGCCCCCGACCCTTGCGCCGTCGCTGACCTCGAAGCGGTCCCGCGGCTTCAGCAGCAGATTGAGGCCCAGCCAGACCAGATAGGCCGCGCCGATCCACTTCAGGACAGTGAACGCCAGCGTCGAGGCGGCCAGTAGCGCGCCGAGGCCTAGCGCCACCGCCGCGCCCCAGATCAGGCAGCCGATGTTGATCCCGAGCGCCGCGAAAGCGGCCCGCTTCGGCCCTTCGACCGCCGCCGTGCGCAGGATGAGCGCTGTGTCCAGCCCCGGGGTCAGCGTCAGCAGGCCGGCGGCGACCACATAGGCCGACAGCGCCTGGACGATCGTCACGGCCGCTTCACCAGCTTGCCGCCTTCGACCACCCGATAGAAGCACGAGCGCGCGCCCGTGTGGCAGGCCCCGCCGTCGCCCTGCGGGAACACCTTCAGCCAGATCGCATCCTGGTCGCAGTCGACGCGCATTTCGTCGATCACCTGCACCTGCCCGCTGGTCGCGCCCTTGTGCCAGAGCTCGCCCCGCGAGCGGCTCCAATAGTGGGCCTCACCGGTGGAGAGCGTGAGCTTCAGCGCCTCCTCGTTCATCCACGCCAGCATCAGCACCTCGCCGGTCTCGGCATGGGTCGCCACGGCGGCGATCAGGCCGTTGGCGTCGAAGCGCGGACTGAGCGAGTTGCCCTGCTCGAGGGCTTCGGCGGAGCGGGCGGTGGGGAAGCTGCTGGTCATCCCTCCATATGGCCCAGCCGCGCCACAAGCGCACCGGGTTTCAGCGCCCAACCTTTGCTGCAATCGCTGGCCAAGCCTGAGCGATCAGGGAGAGAGGCGGATGGTTCACCGGCGCGAAGTCATCGGCAGTCTGCTTGCCCTGGGCGCGAGTCCGGCGGCGGCGACGTGCCGGGCGCGCAAGACCTACGTAGGAGGCGCGCCCTTCACGGGCCTGACGGCGCCGATGCTCGAGGCGGCCAGGGCGAGCGGCGCTCCACCCGACGATGCGGCCCTCGACGCCGCGTTCGGCCAGGCGATGGAGCGGGCCCGGCCGGTGGCGGCGACAGCGGCCCTGGCGCGCGCCGAGGGGCCGATCTGGACCCGGACGCAGGCGGCCGCGGGTGCGCAAGCCGAACGGTTCTACTGGGCCAGCGCCGGCAAGGCGCACACGGCGACCGCAGTCCTGCAACTGGTCGAGGAAGGCCGGCTCGCGCTGGACGCCCCGCTCAGCCGCTGGGTCCCGGCGTCGCCCAACGCCAGGCTGATCACCGCGGAGGACCTGCTGGCGCACACCAGCGGGCTCTTCAGCTTCCAGGCCGACGCGGCCCTTCGGGCCCGGTCTGGCTACAAGTCACCCGAGGAAGCGCTGGCGGCGGCCTTTGCCCATCCGCCGGAGTTCTGCCCGGGGGCGGCATGGTCCTATTCCAACACCGGCTACACGCTGCTGGGCCGGATCGTGGAGTTGATCGAGCAGCGGCCCTTCCATGAGGTGGTCACGGCTCGGGTGGTGGACCGGCTGGGGCTGACCGAGACGACGATCCTGGCGCCCCGACAGTCCCTCGCGGGCATGGCCCTGCCCGCGCCCGGCCCGCAGGCGAGCGACGGCGCCAACGACGACGTCACCACGCCCTGGGCAGCGGGCCCGGTCGCGGCCTCGGCCGCCGACATGGTGCGGTTCTGGCGTGGGGTGTTCGCTGGGCGGCTGCACAGCCACGAGATCACGAGCCGGCGCTTCGCGCGGCTCTATCCGATGTTCGGCGCGCGGGTGAGCTTCTACGGGCTGGGCGTCACGGTCACCGACCTGGCCTCGGCGAGCGGGCAGGCTGACCTGTGGCTGGGCCACGACGGGGGACTACCCGGAGCGACCGCGACCGCCGGCTATTCGACGGCGCGCGGCGCCTACTTCGCGGTGGCGTTCACCGGGCCCGGGTCGCCCCAGGCCACGGCGAACTTGCTACTGTCCGCGACCGCGACTTAGCGGTTCACGAAGTCCAGGAAGCGCTGACGCAGCGTCGCGTCGGTCTTGAACACGCCCGTGAACTGGGTGGTGATCGTGCTCACGTGGCGGTGGTGCACGCCGCGGGTGGTCATGCACTGGTGCGCCGCGTCGATCAGGACGGCCACGCCAGCGGGGCGCAGACTGTCCGTGATGGCGTCGGCGATCTGCTGGGTCATCGTCTCCTGGGTCTGGAGACGGCGGGCGAAGATCTCGACCACCTTGGCCAGCTTGGAGATGCCCACCACCCGGTTCGTCGGCATGTAGGCCACGTAGGCTTTGCCCAGGAACGGCGCCATGTGGTGCTCGCAGTGGCTCTCCACCTCGATCTCGCGCAGCATGACGATGTCGTCGTAGCCCTGCACGTCCTCGAACGTGCGGCTCAGCTCCTTCGACGGGTCGAGCTTGTAGCCCTCGAACCATTCGCCGTAGGCGTCGACGACGCGCTTGGGCGTGTCGATCACGCCTTCGCGGCGCGGATCGTCGCCGGCCCACGCGATCAGCGTGCGCACGGCTTCCATAGCTTCTTCGCGGGTCGGCCGCTTGAAGGGCTCAAGAGTACCGTCCTCGGACCCGATCAGGGTTCGGTCGCGGGCAGGAGCGTCCATGAGAGAGCGTTTCTTTCCAGGGCTGAGTTGCGCCAGGACGATGGTCCCGGAGATTACGCGTGCCACCCTTCACTACGGACTTGGGCGCTTGGCCTCCTGTCCGGGCGATCTGTATATGGGCGCGGGCCCGTCCTGGGCAACCGTTCCGCAGCGTAACCGTGAGATATGACCCTTAGCCTCTACGACACCATGAGCCGTTCGAAGCGGCCGTTCGCACCCAAGGATCCCAGCCGGGTGACGATGTATGTCTGTGGGCCCACGGTCTACAACTTCGCCCACATCGGCAATTTCCGGCCGGTGGTGGTCTTCGACCTGCTGTTCCGGGTGCTGCGCGACGCCTATGGCGACCACGCCGTGCTCTACGCCGCCAACGTCACGGACGTGGACGACAAGATCAACAAGAAGGCCGCCGACGAGGGCGTGCCGATCCGCACGATCACCGACCGCTATCTCGACGCCTACAACGCCGACGCCGCGGCGCTGGGCGCGCTGCGGCCCACGTTCCAGCCGCGGGTCACCGAGACCATGGACGCCATCATCGCGATGATCGGCGACCTGATCCGCAACAACGGCGCCTACGCCGCCGAGGGCCACGTGCTGTTCGACACCCAGGCGTTCGCCGACTACGGCAAGCTGTCGAAGAAGCCGATGGACGACCTGATCGCCGGCGCCCGCGTCGACGTCGCGCCCTACAAGAAGGACCCGCGCGACTTCGTGCTCTGGAAGCCGTCCAAGCCCGGCGAGCCCGAATGGGAGAGCCCGTGGGGCAAGGGCCGCCCCGGGTGGCATATCGAGTGCACCGCCATGATCGAGGAGGCCCTGGGCCTTCCGATCGACATCCACGGCGGCGGGGTCGACCTGATCTTCCCGCACCACGAGAACGAGCTGGCCCAGGGCGTCTGCTCGGGCCACGGCGAGCGCGAATACGCCCACTACTGGCTGCACAACGGCTTCCTCAACATGGGCGAGGAGAAGATGAGCAAGAGCCTCGGCAACGTGGCGCTCGCTCACGACCTCCTGAAGACCTATCCGGGCGAGGCCCTGCGCTGGGCGCTGCTGGCCGGCCATTACCGCCAGGAACTGGAGTGGACCGATAGCCTGATCGAGCAGGCCAAAAGCGCGCTGGACCGGCTCTACCGGGTGCTGGATGACTCGGCCCGGTTTCTGGCCGGCGAGCCGTCGGCCGACGGCTGGCAGAACGCGTCCGCCGCCGCCGACCACGCCGCCGTGCGCGCCGCCCTGCACGACGACCTCAACACCCCCGCCGCCTTCGCCGCCCTCTTCCAGCTGGCCGACAAGGTCCGCGCCGCGGTGATGGCCAAGGACGCCCGGGCCGTGGCCAGCGGCCGCGGCCTGCTGGTCGAGGCGGGGAACCTCATGGGCTTCCTGACCGCCGACCCGCAGTCCTGGTTCCAGAGTGGCGCGGACGACGACCTGAAGTCCCGCGTCGAGGCCCTCATCGCCGACCGGCACGCCGCCCGGGCCGCCAAGAATTGGCCCGAAGCCGACCGCATTCGTGGCGAACTCGCCGCGCTCAATGTCGAGGTGATGGACGGCCCCAACGGCGCAACCTGGCGGATCAAGGAGCAGTCATGAGCCCCTTCAAGCCCGGCCCGGAACTTCTGGCCAAGCCCGGCGGCCGCAAGGGCGGCATGGGCCCCCAGATCATGAGCCTCAAGACCGAGGGCCGGCCGCCCCCGCCCAAGGCGCCCTCGGGCCTGCGGGTCGAGGACCGCATCGGCATCCAGGCCCCGCCCGAGGTGATCTGGGACGTCGTCTACGATCTGGCCCGCTGGAGCGAGTGGAACCCCACCTATCCCAGGGCCGAGGGCAATATCCGCATCGGCGAGACCCTCACGGTCTCGCTGGCCCTGCCCGGCCAGCCGGTCCAGGAGCTGAAGCCCAAGGTGCTGGAGTGGGTGCCCAACGAGCAGCTGCACTGGCGGCTCACCATGATGGGCGGGCTCATCAGGACCCTGCGCTACATCGAGATCTCGCCCCTCTCCGAGTCCGGCTGCATCGTGGACAACGGCGAGATCTTCGGCGGCTTCATGGGCCCCTCGCTGGGCAAGCGCGTGGGCCGCGTCGTGCGCCGCGGCTTCCAGGCCATGAACGAAGCCTTGAAGGAACGCGCCGAAGCCGAGTGGGCGGCGCGTCGGGGATAGACCCGGCGTCGGTCTTGTCCCCTGCCCTGGAACGTCATCGCCGCCGAACCCGCGGATCAGCCACCGTCCCTAGCCCGCCGGCTCCATGATCTGCATCCGCGCGCTCGCCTGCGCATGGATGGTGCAGACCAGCCCCGCCTCGCGGAAGTCCAGGTTCACCTCGCCCAGCACCTCCGTGGCCACGCCGCGTTCCAGCAGGCGTGAACCGAAGCCGCGCCGCGCGGGGGGCGTCACCGGCGGGCCGCCGCTCTCACGCCAGACGATGGTGAGGGCCTGATCCCCGTCGACGTCGACCTCGATGTCCACCCGCCCTTCGCCCCGCCAGGCCCCGTACTTCACCGCGTTGGTGGCCAGTTCGTGCAGCGCCATGCCCAGGCTCACCGCCAGGTTGGCGTCGAGGCGCAGATCCGCGCCGGAAATGCCGTACGGTCGCCCATAGGGCCGAAGCGTCGCCTCGACCAGTTCGTGGAACGAGGCGCTCTCCCACTCGCGTGTCACCAGCAGGTTGTGAGTGGACGACAGCGCCATCAGTCGCTCGATGAACAGGTTGCGCGCGCCTTCCAGATCGCGCGTGTCGGAGAGCGTCTGCACCGCCACCGACTGCACCGAGGCCAGCGTGTTCTTCACGCGGTGGTTCAGCTCGTCGAGCAGCAGCTTCTGGCGCGACTCGTGGACGCGCATCTCCATCATCGTCTTCATGGCCCCGCGCAGCTCCTCGAGCGCTGCGTCGCGCTCGGCCAGGCCGGCCTGCAGCGCCGCCGTGGACGGCAATGCGATGGCCCGCGGCAGCAGGGGCCAGAGCGCCGCCGCGGTCACCAGCGACGCCGCCGCCGTCGCGGCCTTGATGATCGCCTCGACCCCGTAGTCCGGGTTCCACAGCGTCCAGATCATCATGAAGTGGGTGACGCCGCACAGCATGATGAAGGCCACGAACAGCCAGATCGCCCAGCTGAAGCGGACGTCGCGGCGATGGTACAGGAACACGCCCAGCGCCAGCGGAATCGAGAAGTAGGCGACGCCGATGATCAGGTCCGAGATCGCATGGGTCCAGATCAGTTCGGGTCGCCAGAGCAGGCAGATGCCGTGCGGACTGAGCGCCTCGGTCTCGAACAGCGAGCGAACGGAGTCGAATAGGCCCATCGAAGGTCCCCCAGGCCGGATCGACGCGACGCTCAGCAATCCCAGGCGGCGAGCGATCCCGCAACAATCAACGCGCCTGGGCCATTGGCGTTTCTGACTTTTTAGTCCAATATTTCGACGCACACCCAGGGAGGCGACGCATGGCGGGCAGGATCGGACGGACGGTGGCGGAGTCCACGCCCGAGTGGCCCGAGTCTCCGCGGCCGCCCAAGGGCGCGCCGAACATCCTGGTGGTGCTGTTCGACGACGTCGGCTTCTCGGATTTCGGCTGCTACGGCTCGCCGATCCGCACGCCCAACATCGACAGGGTCGCCGCTCAGGGCCTGCGCATGGCGGGCTTCCACACCACCGCCATGTGCTCGACCACGCGCGCGGCCAACCACCATTCCGTGGGCGTGGGCTGCCTGGCCAACTTCGACAGTGGCTATCCGGGCTATCGCGGCAAGATCGCCAAGGAGGCCGGCACCCTGCCCGAGATGCTGCGCCCGCACGGCTATCGGAACTACATGCTGGGCAAGTGGCACGTGACGCCGCTGACCGAGACCGGCCCATCGGGTCCGTTCGACGGCTGGCCGCTGGGCCGCGGCTTCGACCGCTTCTACGGCTTCATGGACGCCGAGACCGACCAGTATTCGCCAGAGCTGGTGCGCGACAACACGCCGATCACTCCGCCGGGAACCTTCGAGACCGGCTACCACCTGACCGAGGATCTGGTCGACCAGTCGATCCGCTACCTCGCCGACCACATGGCCGACGCGCCCCAGACGCCATGGCTGCTATGGCTGGCCCCCGGCGCCTGCCACGCGCCCCACCAGGCGCCGGCCGACCTGATCAAGAGCTACGACGCGGTGTTCGAGGGCGGCTGGGACGCCGAGCGCGAGCGGCGGCTGGCGCGCCAGAAGGCGCTGGGCATCGTGCCGCGCGACACCCGCCTCCCCGAGCGCAACGAGGGCATCCGGCCGTGGGAGAGCTACTCGGCCGACGAGCGCCGCGTGTTCACCCGCCTGCAGAGCGCCTTCGCCGCCATGCTGGACCACACCGACCAGCACCTGGGTCGCCTGTTCGACTTCCTGGAGCGGGCCGGCGTGCGCGACGACACCCTGATCCTGATCCTCAGCGACAATGGCGCATCGCAGGAGGGCGGGCCGCTGGGCTTCGTCAACGCCATGGGCCCGTTCAACTTCCGTGGCGAGCCGATGGAGGAGAAGCTGGCCCGGATCGACGACATCGGCGGGCCCGACACCCACTCGAACTTCCCGCAAGGCTGGGCGATGGCGTCCAACACGCCGCTGCGCCGCTACAAGCAGAACACCCACGGCGGCGGCATCCGCGACCCGCTGGTGATCTCCTGGCCCAAGGGACTGCCCGCCCGGGGCGAGGTGCGCGAGCGCTTCGCCCACGCTAGCGACCTGGTCCCGACCCTGCTGGATCTGATCGGCGTCCAGCCGCCTGAGCAGGTGGCGGGCGTCGCCCAGATGCCGCTGGAGGGCGAGAGCTTCGCCGCCGCCCTGACCGACCCGGCCGCCCCGCCGAGGGCGAAGCCGCAGTACTTTGAGATGTTCGGCCACCGCGGCCTCTGGAAGGACGGCTGGAAGGCCGTCGCCTTCCACCCACCGGGGACGCCCTTCGACAACGATAGGTGGGAGCTGTTCCACCTCGATAAGGACTTCTCCGAGACCGACGACTTCGCGGCGCGCGAGCCGGCGAAGCTGCAGGCGATGATCGACGAGTGGTGGGCCATGGCCGAGGCCCACCAGGTGCTGCCCCTGGACGATCGCTTCGGCCCCCGCTTCGCCGAGAACTCGGAACGGTTCCGCGCCAGCCGGTCCCGCTTCGTCTTCCACGCCGGCATGGGCCACCTGCCCACCGACGTGGCCCCAGACGTCCGCGCCCGCAGCTATGTGATCGAGGCCCATGTGGCGCTGACCGGCGGCGAGGAGGGCGTCCTGCTGGCCCATGGCGACGCCACCAGCGGCTACAGCCTCTACCTCAAGGACGGCCGGCTGCATCACACCCTGAACATCGGCGGCCAGAAGACCACCGTCAGCTCCGACCGCCCGGTCCCGCCCACCGCCACCCGCCTGGGCGTCTCGGCCCGGCGCAGCGACGAAGGCCCGCGCACGTTCACGCTCACCATCGACGGCCAGCCGGCGGGCAGCGTCACCGCCACCACCGGCTTCGTCACCCTGATCTCGTGGTCCGGCCTCGACATCGGCCTGGATCGCGGCAGCCCGGTCGCGGACTACCCTGCCCCGTTTTCGTTCACCGGGGTGCTGAAGAAGGTCACCGTGAAGCTGGCCGACGACCAGGCGCTTGACGGCGATGCGGTCGGCGAGGCGGAGATGGCGCGCCAATAGCCGGAGCCCGCCATGGACCTGTCCCGCCGTACGATCCTGGCCGCCGCCGGCGCGGCGCCTGCGGTCGGCGGGATGGCCCTGGCGGCCGACGCGCGGGCGGACGACGAGGCCTACTGGGCCAGGGTCGCGACCCTGTTCGACCCGCCGCCGCCCGGCGTGATCCAGCTTGAGAACGGCTACTTCGGCGCCATGGCGCGTTCCACCCGCGCCGCGTTCGAGCGCAACATCCTGCGGGTGAACCGCGAGACCTCGATCTACGCCCGCGACGCCTATGTCGCCGACCTCGAAGCGGTGAGGGCCCGCTGCGCGAAGCTGCTGCAGGTCGACGCCGAAGAGATCGCCTTCACCCGCGGCGGCACCGAGTCGATGGTCACCCTGATCGGCGGCTACAACCGGCTGAAGCCCGGCGACGCGGTGCTGTACGCCGACCTCGACTACGACAGCATGAAGACCAGCATGGCGGCGCTGGAGCGGGTGCGCGGCGTGCGCGTGGTCCGCATCGACCTGCCGGAACCGGCCAGCCGCCAGAACCTGATCGACGCCTACGAGCGCGCGCTCAGCGCCAACCCCGACGTCCGCCTGATGCTGCTCACCCACCTCAGCAACCGCACGGGACTGGTCCCGCCGGTGAAGGAAATCGTGGCGCTGGCCAAGGCGCGCGGCGTCGACGTGCTGCTGGATAGCGGCCACGCCCTGGGCCAGACCGAGTTCACGCTGCGCGACCTTGGCGTCGAGTTCGCGGGGCTGGGCCTGCACAAGTGGATCGGCGCGCCGGTGGGCGTGGGCGTGGTCTACATCCGGAAGGACCGTATCCCCGACATCGACGTCTCGATCCTGGAGGCGCCGGGCAACCCGCGCATCGACGCGCGCGTCCACACCGGCACGGTGAACTTCGCCGCGATGCTGACCGTCCCCGACGCCATCGCCGCGCACGAGGCGATCGGCCTGGCCCCCAAGGCGCGCCGCCTGCGCTACCTGCGCGACCGCTGGGCCGAGGCGATCCGCGGCCATCCCGGCGTCGAGGTGCTGACGCCGCCCGATCCGGCGCTTCATGCCGGCATCACCTCGTTCCGCCTCACCGGGCGGACCAGCATGGACGACAACCGCGCGCTGCGGGCGCGCCTGTTCGAGCGGTACAGGATCTTCACGATCGAGCGCGCGGGCGTGGCCAAGGGCTGCTGTATCCGGGTCTCGCCATCCTTCGTGAACACCGCCGCCCAGATGGACGCCCTGACGGCCGCGCTTCGCGACCTGGCGAAAGCCTGATTTGACTTCGGCGCCCCGAACCCCGACCTAGGGGCGATGATCGACGACCTCTACTCGGCGAGGCTTCTCAAGCTCGCGGCGAACCTGCCGCGGGTGGGACGGCTGACCGATCCCGACGCCACGTCGGAGAAGGTCTCCAAGCTCTGCGGCAGCCGCGTCACGGTCGATGTGAAGGTCGAGGGCGATCGGGTCGCCGACTTCGCCCAGGACGTGAAGGCCTGCGCGCTGGGCCAGGCGTCGGCGGCGGTGCTGGGCGCGCACGTGATCGGCGCCAGCCTTGCGGAACTCGAGACCACCCGTGATGCGTTCCGGGCGATGCTGAAGGCGGATGGTCCCGCACCCGAAGGCCGCTTCGCCGAACTGGCGTTGCTGGCTCCGGTGAAGGATTATCCCGCCCGGCACACCTCGACCCTGCTCGCCTTCGAGGCGGCGGCCGAGGCGGTGAAGAACGCGATCGTGAGTGGTGGAGAGCGATAGACGGGCATGCGGGATTTCATCTTCCTCCATCATGACGACGCGGCGGGCGGCGACGGCCTGGACTGGGACCCGTACCTGTCGCGCCTGCGCGAGGCCGGCGTCTTCCAGGGCGGCAGCTCCATCGGCCAGGGCTGCTGCGTGAAGAAGTCGGGCGACGCCCCCGAACCCACCGCCCACATTTCAGGCTTCATCCGCGTCACCGCCGCCACCCTGGCCGACGCCCGCGAGCTGCTGCAGGGCAACCCGGTCTACGAAGCCGGCGGCACCGTCGAGATCCGCGAACTGCCAAAGGGGTAGCTGCCCCTCCCGCACCCGTCCATCCTGAACGTCATGGCCGGGCCCGTCCCGGCCATGACGATCTGGGAAAGATTGGAAGCGAGGCGCGCTTCTACGACCGTTTCTGTCGTACCCCCGTGTTCCACTCGCGATCATGTCCGAGCCCGCGCCCGACATCTTCGAAGAGGACCAGCTGCTGGCCCAGACGGCCCGCATGGACTTCGCCTTCGCCCGCCACGTGCAGCAGAAGGCGCTCGCCACCGAAGACACGGCCGAACTCTCCGACCTGGCCCGCGCCTACACCCGGCTCACCCGTTCGCTCCGCCAGACGCTCGCCCTGCTCAGCAAGCTGCGGGCCGACCGCGCCAAGGCCGAACGGGAAACGCCCCGCGCTTCCGCACAAGACCTCCAGGATCAGGCCATCGATGAGCGCACCGCGCAGGTGCAGGACGCCGTCGAGCGCGTGATCTCCGCCGCCGCCGATGGCGATGAGGCGCTGCACACCGACTGGTGCCACCGCTTCGACCGCGAAGTGGACGACTGGAACGAAAAGCCCGACTGGATCGCGGACGACGTCGACACCGTCATCCGCCGCGTCTGCAAGGCCCTGGGCCTGCCCGACGACTACGCCCAACGCTGGCGAGACCTGCCGGCCCCCACCTTCTTCCCCGACCCCGAACCCGCCACACCCGAAGACGTCGCCGCCGCCAACGCCGCCGCCCGCGCCTTCACCGCCGGCCTGCACGCTACGGCCCCGGATCGCACCCCGGCACGTCCCTCGAAACCGCCCTGGCGTCCCTCCGGCTGACGCGCCACCCGCGCGAAGCGCCCTCTATTTCGAACCACGAACCACACGAACCACACGAACGCTTCAGGGCCACCTAGGAGCGCGCCGGCGCATGTTCGTGTGGTTCGTGGGGTTCGTGGACGAATCCGACTGCGCCTGCGGCGCCCACCGCGCTGAAGCCCGCGCCCCGGTGTTTTCCCTGGCCCAAACCCGGAAGGTTCCGTTTTCAGCCCGCCTGTGATACCTGCCCCCGCATGGTTCGCCTGATGGACATCGTCGCCCTGATCGCCCGGACGTTTGCGCCGGCGATGACTGCGGATGCGCGAACTACTCCCGCCGGCGCGGCTTGAACCTCTCGGGGCCTCGGCGTACGCACGGGGCCTGCAATCGCAAACCGCAGCCGGCATGAGCTTCTACGAGAGATGCGTCCGTGGGCTTCTACGCGCCTACAAGCTGACGCTTTCGCCGCTGATCGGGCGGCAGTGCCGGTTTGCCCCGACCTGTTCGGAGTACGCCGCTGAAGCCCTGATCGGCCACGGCCCTGTGCGAGGAACGGTCCTCACGGTGCGCAGGCTGTGCAGATGTCATCCCTGGGGCGGCGCGGGCTGGGACCCGCCGCCGCCGTCGCCCCGGAGGGGCGCAAAGGGAAAACTGACGCGCCCAAAGGCCGAGCCCAGGAAAGGGCAGACCGGGGCGCGCGATTGGAAGTGTGAAGAACCATGATCGACCTGATTTTCCCCGACGGCTCGAAGCGCGAGTACGAGCCCGGGACGACGGGCAAGCAGGTGGCGGCCTCGATCGCCCCCTCGCTGGCCAAGCGCGCCGTTCTCATCAAGCTGGACGGCGAACTGCTGGACGTGGACCGGCCGCTGGAGAAGGGCGGCAAGTTCGAGATCCTCGACCGCAACGCACCCGACGCCCTCGAGACGATCCGCCATGACGTCAGCCACATCCTGGCCGAGGCGGTGCAGGAGTTGTTCCCCGGCACGCAGGTGACCATCGGCCCGGCGATCGAGGACGGCTTCTACTACGACTTCGCCCGCGACGAGCCGTTCAGCCTGGACGACCTGGCGAAGATCGAAGAGCGCATGAAGCAGATCGTCGACCGCGACGAGCCGATCGTGCGCGAGGAGTGGGACCGCGACGAAGCGATCGCCCACTTCAAGTCGATCGGCGAGCACTACAAGGCCGAGATCATCGGCGGCATCCCCGCCGGCGAGGCGGTCAGCGTCTATCGCCAGGGCCAGTGGAAGGATTTGTGCCGCGGCCCGCACCTGCCGTCGACGAAGGCGGCCGGCAAGGCGTTCAAGCTGACCAAGCTGGCGGGCGCCTACTGGCGCGGCGACAGCAACAACCCGATGCTCCAGCGCATCTACGGCACGGCCTGGGCCAACGAGGCCGACCTCGAGGCCTACCTCAAGCGTGTCGAGGAAGCCGAGAAGCGCGACCACCGCAAGATCGGCCGCCAGATGGACCTCTTCCACATGCAGGAAGAGGGCCGCGGCATGGTCTTCTGGCACGAGAAGGGCCTGACGCTGTGGCGCACGGTCGAGGCCTACATGCGTCGCCGCCTCGAGGACGCCGGCTACGTCGAGGTGCGCACGCCGCAGGTGCTGGACCGTGTCTTCTGGGAGAAGTCGGGCCACTGGGAGAACTACCGGCCCAACATGTTCGTCTGCGAGACCGTCGAGGGCGAGGAACTGGCGCTCAAGCCGATGAACTGCCCGGGCCATATCCAGATCTTCAGCTTCGGCCAGAAGAGCTACCGCGACCTGCCGCTGCGCATGGCCGAGTTCGGCGCGTGCCACCGGTACGAACCTTCCGGGGCCCTTCACGGGTTGATGCGGGTGCGCGCCTTCACGCAGGACGACGCCCACATCTTCTGCCGGGAGGATCAGATCGTCGACGAAGTGGCTTCCTTCATCGAGCTCGCCACCTCCATCCACGAGGACTTCGGCCTGACGCGCGACCACATCACGCTGGGCACGCGCCCGAGCCCGCGCGCCGGCACGGATGAGTTCTGGGACATGGCCGAGAACCAGCTGCTGGACGCCGCCCGCAAGGCCGGCGTGGAGCCGGTGGTGGCGGAAGGCGACGGCGCCTTCTACGCGCCCAAGCTCGACTTCCAGCTGAAGGACGCCATCGGCCGCTCGTGGACGTGCGGCACGATCCAGAACGACTACGTCCTGCCCGAGCGCCTCGGCGCCGAGTTCGTCGGCGAGGATGGCCAGAAGCACAAGCCGGTGATGCTGCACCGGGCGATCCTGGGCTCGTTCGAACGCTTCATCGGCGTGGTGATCGAGAACTACGCCGGCGCCTTCCCGCTGTGGCTCTCGCCGGTGCAGGTGGTGGTGGCCACGATCACGTCCGACGCCGACGACTTCGCACTGAAGGCGGCGGCGCGGCTGCGCGCGGCGGGCCTGCGCGTGGAGACGGACCTGCGCAACGAGAAGATCAACTACAAGGTCCGCGAGCACAGCCTGTCCAAGACGCCGATCATCGCCGTCGTCGGCCGCCGCGAGGCGGAAGAGGGCAAGGTCGCGCTGCGGCGCCTGGGCTCCGACGGTCAGCAGATCCTGGGGTTGGACGAGGCCTGCAACGTCCTTGCCTTGGAGGCTCAAGCGCCGGATGTTCGGCGTAAGGCTGGGTTGGGGTCCTGATGAACGGCATCGCCACACCGATCGTCGCTGCGTCTCCGGCGTCGATTGCGGACTCCCTGCGGCCCCGCCGCAGCGTGTCGGTGGTGATGGTGGTCTACATGACGGGCGAGGCTCTCGAGCAGAGCCTCGCCTGCGTGCTCGCCGACCCGCTGGTGGACGAACTGGTCGTGGTCGACAACGGCTCGGCCCCGGGCCAGTTCGAGCGCCTGCGGGCCTTGGCCGACCAGGACAGCCGGGTCATCCTCGTGACTGGCCAGGGCAACGTGGGCTTCGCCAAGGGCGCCAACCTGGGCGCCCGGACGGCCAAGAGCGACCACCTGGTCTTCCTGAACCCGGACGCCTTCCTGCAGCCGGGCTGCGTCGCCGCGCTCGTGCGCGAGATCGAGACCCAGCCGGTCCCGTCGATCGTCGGCGGCCGGGTGCTGAACCCGGACCGCACCGAGCAGCGGGGCGCCCGGCGCGGCGAGATCACGCCGATCAGCGCCCTGCTGTCGATGAGCGGCCTCGCCAAGGCCGTCCCCGCGTGGGGCCGCTTCGAGGTGCACTGGGAACAGGACGCCCTGCCCGACCAGGCGGCGCCGGCGCCCACCATCTCGGGCGCCTGCTTCTGCATGCGGCGCGCGGACTTCGACGCCGTGGGCGGCTTCGACGAGGGCTATTTCCTGCACGTCGAGGACGTCGACCTCTGCTGGCGCGTCCGCGAGGCGGGCGGCAAGGTGCTGTTCCACCCCAAGGCCGAGGTGGTCCACATCGGCGGCACCAGCCAGACCAGCCCGCTGAAGGTGGAGTTCCACAAGGGCGTGGGTCTGGCCCGCTACTTCCGCAAGCGCGCGGGCGGCAACCTCAGCGGCCACCTCGCCGCCCTGATCCTCGGCCCCCTGGTCATCGCCGCCGCCGTCGCCCGCCCGCTGATGCGGCGGATGAGGAAGCACTGACGCCCAGCCCTTCCCGACTCTTTGGGAGATGCAGGTCTGCGACCGATCCTGACGTACGGGCGTGGCCTGCTATCGGCCATGCGGCATACGTCTCTTCATCGGTCGTCAGGCCGGCTGTGGCTGCGGGAATCCCCCGGCCTTGGCCACCGACGACGCCACCCGCTTGCCCAGCAGGTCCGAGGCCCAGACGCCGATCTCGATGAGCTGCTGCAGGTCGTAGCCGGTCTCGTAGCCGGCGCGCTCCAGCATGTAGACGAGGTCCTCGGTGCCGATGTTGCCCGTGGCGTTCGGCGCGAAGGGACAGCCGCCCAGGCCGCCCACCGAGGCGTCCAGCACGTCGACCCCGGCCTCCACGCCCGCGAAGGCGTTGGCGAGGCCCGTGTTGCGGGTGTCGTGGAAGTGCAGGCGCAGCGGGATGTGGCCGGCCGCCGTCTTCGCCAGCTCCACGCGGCGGCGCACCGTCCAGGGATCGGCCACGCCGATGGTGTCGGCCAGCGCGATCTCGGCCACGCGCAGGTCGGCGGCGGTGCGGACGATCTCCATGACCCGTTCCTCGGGCACCTCGCCCTCGAAGGGGCAGCCGAAGGCGACCGAGACGGTCACGCTGATCGGCGGGTCTTCCTTCTTCCGGGCGGCGACGATGTCGGCCATGGCCTTCACCTGCTCGTCGACCGAGGCGCCCTGGTTGCGGATGCCGAAGCCGTCCGAGGCGCAGACCACCACATTGGCCTCGTCGCATCCCGCCGCCACGCAGCGCTCCCAGCCCCGCATGTTCAGCACCAGCCCGATGCGCGAGCGGCCATCTTGGTGCGGCAGGGCGGCCATGATCTCCTCGGCGCCGGCCATCTGCGGCACGCGCTTGGGGTTCACGAACGAGACCACTTCCATGCGCCGCGCGCCGGCCGCCTCGAGACGCCGGATCATCTCCAGCTTCTGGTCGATCTCGAAGAGGGTCTTCTCGTTCTGCAGGCCGTCGCGGGGCCCGACTTCCACGATCTCGATACGCCGGCTCATGGCTGCAACTCCCTGACGGGCGCCATGTAGACCCGAAGCGTCATGGGATCACCCTTCGAGTAGTTCACGCCCTTCACGACCGCCACTTGGATCGCCCTGCCGCCACGTGCGGCAAGCGCCTTTCGGAAGTCGGCCTCGTCGGCCTGTTCGACGATGGCGGGACGGCGCTCGACCACCGCCTGCGCCGCCTCGGCCGGGCCTTCGAGGCCGGTGTCGGTGCCCAGGGCGAAGACCAGGCTGGGCTCGGCGTAGCCGGCGACCGCCACAGGCGCCTCGGCGATTCCCTGGCGCGGCAGCAGGCGGGCGTCCCCCAGCGCCTGCTCCAGCCGTGCCGACAGCCACAGCGGGTCGAGGCGCGGGGCAAACAGGGCGGCCAGGGCGCCGTGGCCCAGCAGGCCCAGCGCCAACGCCGCGGCGATCGCCGTGTCGGCGTCTCTCCGCAACAGCAGCCAGCCGCCGACGAGCCCAGCCGCAGCCAGCAGGCCGGCCGACAGCACCGCGGCCCAGGCGTCGGTCGCCTCGCCGTACTCCGCCAGCAGGTAGAAGACCCCGCCGGCCAGGGCGAGGCCCACGACGGCGGCAAGGCCCGCGCCCACCCCCTTCGCCACCGCGCCCAGGGGCTCGCTGAGCGCGCGGGCCGCCAGCCAGGCGATCGCGCCATAGGCCGGCATCAGGTAGTGCGGCAGCTTGGTGGGCAAGAGCTCGAACACCAGCCAGGTGGGGATGAGCCAGGCCAGGGCGAACCGCACGCCCGGCTCGCGGCGGAACCGCCATGCCGCCACGGCCGCGGCCGGCAGCAGCAGGGTCATCGGGAAGGCCAGGATCGGCGCCAGCAGCAGATGGTAGCCCGGCGGCGCCCCGTGGCTCTCCTGGCCGCCCGCCAGCTTGGGCGCGAGGTCCGAGCCCACGGCCTCGCTCCAGAACCCGCCGTCGGTGGCCACCGTGACCGCGCCCGCCCACGGACCCACGACGGCCAGGATGATGATCAGACCCCACCACCACTTCAGACCGCCGATCCAGCCGGCGCGGCGGTCCCAGACCGCCAGCACCACCATGGCCAGGCCCGCCACCAGCAGCGCCACCGGCCCCTTGATCAGCATCGCGACAGCCAGCGCGCCCCAGAACGTCCAGATCACCCGCCGACCCGCCGGCGGGCCGCCGTTGCGCGCGGCGTAGAGCCGGCCCAGCGCCGCCAGCGCCAGGGTGGTCGTCCCGGCCAGGGCCGCGTCGGTCTTGGCGATGAAGGCCTCGGTGGAGAGCAGGAAACTGGCGCCCAGCATCGCGCCCGCCATCACCGACGCGCGCCGGCTGAAGAACGCCGCCGCGCCCCAGGCGCAGGCTGCCGCCGCCAGCATCGCCCCCAGCAGCGAAGGGATGCGATAGGCCCAGATCTGACGCGCCTCGGGGCTGGACAGCACGCTGACGCTGGCCGCCTGCAGCCAGTGGATGCCTACCGGTTTCTTGAAGCGGGGATCGTCCTGGAAGCGGATGACGACATAGTCGTCCTGCTCCAGCATCTGGGCGGTGGCCTGGGCGAAGCGGGCCTCGTCCCGATCCAGCGTTGGCATGGCCATCAGACCCGGCAGCCCGGCCAGGAAGGCGACAAAGGCCGCCAGCGCCGGCCCGCGCCAACCACCGCTCCAACGCGCCAGGATCCGGTCGAGACTCATCGTCGCCGTGCATAGCACGATCCTTTCGCAGCCCCGCTTTTCCGCTATGGAGGGCGCATATGACCCAGACCTCCGGCGCTTCGCCCGACATCTCGATCGTGATCCCCGTCTTCGACGAGGAAGGCGCCGCGCCTGCGCTGGCGCGCGAGATCGCCGCCGCGTTCGCCGGCCGGTCATTCGAGATGATCTTCGTGGACGACGCCAGCCGCGACGGCACCCGCGGCGCGCTGAAGGCGCTGTCAGCCGAGATCCCGCAATTGCGCGTACTGGCCCATCGCAGGAATTCGGGCCAGAGCCGCTCGATCCGCTCAGGCATCCTGGCGGCGCGCGGCGCCGTGGTGGTCACCCTGGACGGCGACGGCCAGAACGACCCGGCCGACGGCCCGGCGCTGGTGGACGCTCTGCTGGCGGGCCCGCCCCAGCTGGCCCTGGTGGGCGGCGAGCGAGTGAAGCGCCAGGACAGCCAGGCCAAGAAGCTGGCGTCCAAGATCGGCAACGGCGTGCGCAAGCGGCTGCTCAAGGACGCGGCCAACGACACCGGATGCGGGCTCAAGGCGTTCCGGCGCGAGGCCTTCCTGCGCCTCCCCTACTTCGACCACATCCACCGCTACCTGCCGGCGCTGATGCTGCGCGAGGGCTATGAGGTGGCCTTTCGGCCGGTGAACCACCGGCACCGCCAGACCGGCCGTTCGAAGTACACGAACCTGGGCCGCCTCTGGGCCTCGGCGTCCGACCTGTTCGGCGTGATGTGGCTGCAGTCGCGCGCCCGCAACCCGGGCGGCGTCGACGAGGTCTAGACGACTAGAGGGTCGCGAGCAGCCAGACGGCGACGCCGGCGAACAGCAGGCTGCCGGCGAACAGGAGCTGAGCCCAGGCGGCGGGCGCCTGAGAGGCGGACTTGGCGGGAGCGGGCTTGGACATGGCGACCCTCGACGCTGCAACAACCGAGGGTCCCAGCGTCGCGTCCGCCGCCTGAACGCAGCCTGAAATCTCCGTTTAGATTTTGCTGGCGCTCTTCGTCAGGCGCGGCTGCGGATCCAGGCCCGCACGCGCGTGTCCAGCACGTTGAGCGGCAGGGCGCCGGCGCCCAGCACCGCCTCGTGGAAGGCCTTGATGTCGAAGCGCGCGCCCAGCGCAGCCCTCGCCTCCTCGCGCAGCGCCAGGATGCGGACCATGCCGACCTTGTATGAGGTCGCCTGGCCGGGGTTGACGATGTAGCGGCGGATCTCGGAGCGGATCTTGGCCGTCGGCTGCGGTGAGTTGGTGGTGTAGTACTCCAGCGCCTGAGCCTCGCTCCAGCCCTTGGCGTGAATGCCGGTGTCGACCACCAGGCGGATCGCCCGCCAGATCTCGCGGCCCAGCCGCCCGAAGTCGCTGTACGGGTCGACGTAAAGCCCCGCCTCCTTGGCCAGCAGTTCGGAGTAGAGCCCCCAGCCCTCGGCGTAGGCGCCGTAGTTGCTCTGGCGCCGGAACAGCGGCACGCCGGTCATCTCCTGGGCGAGCGAGATCTGCATGTGATGGCCCGGCCAGCCCTCGTGATAGGCCGTGCCCTCCAGTTCGTAGGTGGGCGTGGCGCCGGTATCCGACAGGTGGACGTAGAACACCCCGGGCCGCGAACCGTCGGGGGCGCCCGACGAGTAGTGCGCCGCGCCGCCCGGCTCCTCCCGGAATGCCTCGACCCGCTTCACGACCAGGTCCGACCTGGGCATGCGGGTGAAGTACTGCGGCAGCCTGGCTTCCATGCCGGTGAGGTAGCCGTCGGCCAAGCGCAGGTACTGCTCGCGTCCCTCGTCGTCGTTGGGGAGGTAGAAGCGCTTGTCGGTCCGCATGAAGACGAAGAACTCGGCCAGCGAGCCCGCAAAGCCGATCCGCGTCTTCAGAGCCTCCATTTCGCCGCGGATCCGCGCCACCTCGCGCAGACCCAGCTCGTGGATCTCGTCGGCGGTCATGTCGGTGGTGGTCTCGTCGAGCAACTGGGCGGCATAGAAGGCCGCGCCGTCCGGCAGCGATCCCGCGCCCTTGGGATCGGCCGCCGCATTCTCGCGGTCGGCGCTCAGCCAGGCCGACAGGCGGTCGTAGGCCGGCTTCACCTCGCCGCCCAGGGTCGCCGAGACGGCGGAGACGAACTTCTGCTCCTGGGGCGTGTCGATCAGGCCCCGCTCGCGCAGCCTGCGCAGCTTGGCCATGGCATCGACGAAGAGCGCCGACTCGCCGTTCCCGGTGAACGGCGCGCCGGTCATCAGGCGGGCGACCTCGGCGATCGACTGGTCGTAGGCGAAGCGCGGCATCCGCACGCCTGCCGCGGCGGCGGCCTTCGCGCGATCCAGGTTCTGGTCCAGCACCTTGGCCATGGCCGACAGGCGCGCGACGTAGGCGTTCATGTCGGCCCGCGTGTCGACCCGGTGCGCGTTGATCAGGAAGTTGGGCAGGCTCGTGTGCGGCCCGCCGCGATTGAAGACGTACTTGTGGTTCCGCCACTTGCGCGCCGCTTCGGCCCGTTCCAGCGCCAGCGCCCAGAGGTCGTAGCTGACCTGGGCGTCCGGGCCCAGGCCGGCGCGATCAAACCGGGCCTTCATTCGGGCCACGCTGCCGCGCCGCCAGGCCAGCCCGCGATCGGCCGCGGCGTCCGTGGGGTCCGACAGCTTGTCGTACAGCTCCTTGCGGCCCAGCCGGGTCAGCTGCTCGGGGTTCTGCCGCAGCGCCGCCTCGAACTCGGCGTCGAGGAAGGCGGTGAGCTGGGCGTCGACGCCCTTCGCCGGCTGAGCCGTCGCCGGGGCCGATAGCAGAGCCGTCGCCGCCGTGCCGAACCCGAAGTCACGCCTTGTGAGCCGCATGATGATCCTCTTTCGCGATACGCGCGTTCACCTCGCCTAGAGCATTCACCGGTTCGCTTGAACCGGTGAATGCTCGAGACTCCACAAAGGTAGACCATTCGTCGTTTTGAGCCTGAACCGACCACCGTGACGAATGGTCGGCCAGCTTTGCGCGGATGGGACAAGGGCCGCTTTACGGGCGCGCCGCTTGCCTCTACCGACCCAGAGGGTAGCTCGAGAAAAGGATCGCATATGGCATCGGGCCTGGTCGCCCTGCTGGACGACGTCGCCGCCATCGCCAAGATCGCCGCAACGTCGCTCGACGACGTCACGGCCGCCGCCGGCAAGGCGGGATCCAAGGCCGTGGGCGTGGTGATCGACGACGCCGCGGTGACCCCCGGCTACGCCGTCGGCTTCACGCCCGATCGCGAGCTGCCGATCATCGCCAAGATCGCCCTGGGGTCGCTGGGGAACAAGTTCCTGCTACTGCTGCCCGGCGCGCTGCTGATCTCGGCCTTCGCCCCCTGGCTGCTGACGCCGCTCCTGATGCTGGGCGGCGCCTACCTCTGCTTCGAGGCCGCCGAGAAGATCTACGAGGCGGTGGTTGAGCACGAGGACACCGACTCCCCGGAGGAACTGGCGCTCAGCTCGAAGGAACTCGAGAAGCAGAAGGTGGTTGGCGCGATCCGCACCGACCTCATTCTCTCGGCCGAGATCATGGCCATCGCCCTCAACGATGTGGCTCAGCAACCGCTGGCCGTTCAGGCCGGCGCCCTGGCGGTGGTGGGTCTGCTGATCACCATCGGGGTGTACGGCGTCGTGGCCCTGATCGTGAAGATGGACGACATCGGCCTGCATCTCTCCAAGGGCCGCGCCGCATCGATGCGCGCGTTGGGCCGGGGGATGGTCAAGGCGATGCCCGTCGTCCTGGACGCGCTCACGCGGATCGGCACCGCCGCGATGCTGTGGGTGGGCGGCGGCATCATCGTCCACGGTCTGGAGCACTACCACTTCAGTCCGATCCCGACCTGGGTCGAGGGCCTCTCGCACTGGGCCGCGACGGCCCCAGCGGTGGGTCCAGTCACCGGCTGGCTGGCGTTCGCGGTGGGCTCGGCGGTGGTGGGACTGGCGGTCGGCGGCCTGATCGTGGCGGCCCTGCACCTCGTGCCCAGCAAGAAGCACTAGGCCCAGAAGGAGCGGGCGGCCGAAGCCGCCCGTCTCGGATCAGATCGCGCCGAAGCACCAGGCCAGGATCGACTTCTGGGCGTGGATGCGGTTTTCCGCCTCGTCCCAGACCAGGCTCTGCGGGCCGTCGATGATCTCGTCCGTCACTTCCTCTCCGCGGTGGGCGGGCAGGCAGTGCAGGAAGACGGCGTCCTTGGACGCCTCGCTCATCAGCTTCCTGTCCACCTGGTAGGGCTCGAGCGCGTCGAGGCGCTCGTCGTGGTCGGTGTCGCCCATCGAGACCCAGGTGTCGGTGATCACGCAGTCGGCGCCGCGCACGGCCTCGCGCGGGTCGTGCGTGGTCGTGACCTGACCCTGCTGCTCGGCTGCGCGCGCCAGGTCCATCATGTCCGGGTGGAAGATCGCCGGGGTCGCGATGTTGAACCTGAAGCCCAGCTTCGGCGCCGCGTGGATGAAGCTGGAGCAGACGTTGTTGCCGTCGCCCACCCACGCGAACGTCTTGCCCGTCACCGGGCCGCGATGTTCCTCGAAGGTCATCAGGTCGGCCAGGATCTGACAGGGGTGGCTCTTGTCAGACAGGCCGTTGATCACCGGGATCGTCGACCACATGGCCAGGCGTTCGACGTCCTCGTGGACGTTCGAGCGGATCATGATCGCATCGACCATCCGCGAGAGCACACGGGCGGTGTCCTCGATCGGCTCGCCGCGGCCCAGCTGCATGTCGACGGCGTTGGAGATGATCACGTCCCCGCCCAGCTGGCGCATGGCCGCGTCGAACGAGAAGCGGGTGCGGGTCGAGTTCTTCTCGAAGATCATCGCCAGCGTCCGGTCAGCGCCAGGCCGATCGGCGTCGGGGCGCCCCTGAGGCCAGCCCTTGCGGGCGGCCTTGCGAGCCTTGGCGTCCTCCAGGATGGCGCGAAGTTCGTGGCCTTCGAGCTTCCAGATGTCGAGGAAGTGCCGCGGAGCCGCGGCGGTCATGCCGGGACCGCCGCTCTGGATCGGGCTTGGGCCACCCCGCAAGCGCGTTCCAGGCGTTCGATCGCTTCGCGCGCCTCGTCCAGCGACAGCGTCAGCGGCGGCAGCAGCCGCACGCAGTTGTCGCCGCCGCCGGCGATCAGCAGGTGCTGGTCGCGGGCGAGCTGCATGAACTCACGGTTGGGCGTCTTCAGCTTCACGCCGATGAGCAGGCCCTTGCCGCGGATATCCTCGACCACGTCGGGGAAGCGGTCCTTCAGGCCCGACAGCTGCTGGCTGAAGTAGCCGGCGACCTCGCGGACATGCTCCAGCAGCTCCGGCTTCACCAGTTCCTCGACCGAGGCCACGCCCACCGCCATGGCCAGGGGGTTGCCGCCGTAGGTCGAGCCGTGGCTGCCCGGCGTCATGCCGCGGGCGGCCTCGGCCGTGGCCAGGCAGGCGCCCACCGGGAAGCCCCCGCCCAGAGCCTTGGCCACGGCCATGATGTCGGGTTCGCCCGCGCCGTCCGCCCACTCGTAGGCGAACAGCTTGCCGGTCCGGCCCAGGCCGCACTGGATCTCGTCGTAGATCAGCAGGATGCCGTGTTCGTCGCACAGCTCGCGCAGGCCGCGCAGGCAGCTCACCGGCAGCGACCGCGCCCCGCCCTCGCCCTGCACCGGCTCGATGATGATCGCCGCGGTCGTCGGGCCGATCGCGGCCTTCAGCGCCTCGTGGTCGCCATACGGCAGGTGGACGAAGCCCGGCATCGGCGGGCCGAAGCCCTCCAGATAGCTGGCGTTGCCCGAGGCGTTCACCGCCGCCAGCGTCCGGCCGTGGAACGAGCCCTCGAAGCCGATGATGTCGATCTTCTCGGGGTTTCCCTTGGCCCAGTGGTACTTGCGCGCGGTCTTGATCGCGCACTCGATCGCCTCGGTCCCCGAGTTCGTGAAGAAGCAGACGTCGGCGAAGGTGTTTTCGGTCAGCAGCTTCGCCAGCTTCTCCTGGTTGGGGATCCGGAAGATGTTGGACGTGTGCCAGAGCTTGTCGGCCTGGTCCTTCACCGCCTGGACCAGCTTGGGATGGTTGTGCCCCAGCGCGGTCACCGCGATCCCGGCCATGCAGTCGAGATAGGCCTCGCCGTCGGCGGTGTAGAGTCGCGAGCCCTCGCCTCGCTCGAACGCCAGCGGGGCGCGCGCGTAGACGCCCATGATGTGATCGCTGGGAACGGGGGCGGTGGTCGACTCGGCCACGGCGTTAGCCCTCCTCAAAAGGAAGCGTCCCCGACGCGGTGGCGACGGGGACCGGAAGGCTTGGCGTTTTCGTCTCGAAGCGCCGCCAAGTCAATGTTTTGCGAGGGAAGACGCGTGGTGCGCGTGACGCCGGATCGCGACCATGCGCGGGTTGCTGGGTTAATTGGAGTTCACCCTTCGGGGGAATCCGGTTTCCGAACGGCAAAGCTTCGTCTCATGTAACGATGTTCAACCGCACGCGCCGAGGATGGGGACCGGCGCATTGCAATCTGGGGTGCATATCAATGAATATCAAAACTCTCTTGGCAGCGGGCGCCGCGGCCATGGCTCTCACGGTCTCCGCCGCGCCGGCGCAGGCCTACGTCTTCGGCTTCTCAAGCAACGACAACCTCGATAAGGTCTTTCTGACGCTGGACGGCGCCACGACCGTTTTCGCCTACGATACGGGCTGGTACAACGGTGGTGACCATAGCACCGACAATACCAACTACATTGTTGCGTCACCCGGCGACATCAGCATCGACGGCTACAATAACTGGTTCGCGTTCGATCTCTCGAACCTGCAGGGCACGTTCACCACGGCCACCCTCACCCTCTACGGGTTCACGTCCACAGAGTCGGCTACGTACACGACGTTCGACTTCGGCGGCAGCATCAGCGCCCTCACGGGCGGTACCGGCGGCGTCGCGGCGTTCAACGATCTGGCCAGCGGCGCAAGCTACGGCGCGTTCGCCTACTCGCCGGCCGACAACAACCAGTTCCGCACTCTGACCCTCAACGCGAACGCGGTGGCCGGCATCAATGCGGCCGTCGGCGGCAACTTCGCGTTCGGCGGCACCCTGAGCCCCGGCGTCGCCGTGCCCGAGCCGGCCACCTGGGCGATGATGCTGCTGGGCTTCTTCGGCCTGGGCGGCGCGATCCGGGCCCGCAAGTCGGTCGCTGCGGTCGCCTGATCCAGATAGAGCAGGCCTAACAAGGACGCCGCTGTCCCGATGGGGCGGCGGCGTTTTCATTTGGGACCCGGACGCCCCGCCCCGGGGATTTCGGCCTTAACGTCCATCTGCGCCGCCGGCTTCAGGCCGCTCGGCGCTGAGAGGCGTGACGCCCGGCGAGGAGCGCGGGTCGAGGCCGTCAGGTCTTGATCTTGTAGCCCACCTTGAACATCCAAAGCGACACCCAGCCGAGGCTCAGGACCAGCACGGCCGTCATGATCGCGCCGACCATCAGATTGCTCTCGGCCTGGCCGGTGAAGCCGTAGCGGAAGCCGTCGATCAGGTAGAAGAACGGGTTGTAGTGGCTGGCCGTGCGGAACGGCTCGGGCAGGCGCTCGACCAGGTAGAACGTCCCCGACAGGAACGTCATCGGCATGATGACGAAGTTGGTCACCGCCGCCATGTGGTCGAACTTCTCGGCCCAAAGCCCGGCCATGATGCCGATGAAACCCATGATGAAGGCGGCTCCCAGGCCGAAGTAGAGGATGGCCCACGGCTGGGCGATGGGCAGGCGCGCGAACGGCAGAACCGCAACCATGCTGACCAAGCCCACCAGGATCCCGCGCGTCGCCGCGCCGCCGCCGAAACCCGCCACGTGTTCGGCCGGGGTGAGCGGCGGGGTGAGGAAGTCGCCCATCAGCCCGTTGAACTTGGCCTGCAGCAGCGATGATGAGCTGTTGGCGAAGGCGTTCGACAGGATCTGCATCATGATCAGGCCGGGCGCCACGAACGTGCCGTAGGCGACGCCGTGCACCTCGCGCCCGCCGCCGACGGCCACCACGAACACCAGCATGTACAGCAGCGCCGTGACCACCGGCGCGGCCAGCGTCTGGGTTCCGACCTTCAGGAAGCGGCGGACCTCGCGCACGTACAGGGTCTTCAGACCCTCCCAGTTCACCCCGTGATAGGCGCGCGGCTGGGGCGGCAGGATGGTCGGGGCATCGGGGAGATCTCGCATGGCCGAGATGTGCGCGCTGCGGCGCCGTGGCGCAAGTGCGTCCAAATCCGACTCAACATCTAGTTCCTGTGGATGATCGCAATGGCGCCTATTGTGGCTCTTAGGCGTTTGTTTACTACTGATGGTGGTTGGTGGGCGGCGAGAGTGCTGGTCGCCACAAGATGTTGATTACCGGTGCAGTCCTGGGGGCGCGCCGGACCCTCTGGGTGGGAGGCGGGACCATGGGCTGGACCGACGAACGGGTCGAACTACTGAAGAAGCTCTGGCAGGACGGCCTTTCGGCCAGCCAGATCGCCAAGCAACTGGGCGGCGTCACCAGAAACGCCGTAATCGGCAAGGTGCACCGTCTGGGCCTGTCGGGCCGCGCGACGCCGTCCAAGCCGCAGCGCACCGTGTTCAAGGCGCCGCGCCCGGCGCGCCCCGCGGCGGCCGCGCCGTCGG
>FWWL01001835.1_pt1 | contig 47895 bp, 41 predicted proteins | sample 2228331 | NCBI WGS metagenome assembly FWWL01 (sample SAMEA103939775, study PRJEB20133) | metagenome | reverse complement strand
AACCGCATTGAGGACCGTTGGGATCTACCGTGATATGCCCGATTTCTGCCGCCAGCCCTTTATACCCCAGCAACAGTTTTCCGTCCTCGATCACTCCCCCACCAATTCCCGTACTGACTGTCATGTACAACAAATGCTGGTATCCACGACCTGCGCCGAACTTCCATTCACCCATCGCCGCAAGGTTGGCATCGTTTCCCAATAACGTTGGAATCTTGAAACGATCCTGAACAATTTGCGCCAATGGAAGATTAACCCATCCCGGAATATTTGGAGCGGCGTATAAAATTCCTGTTTTAGGATTCAGAGGACCCGGCGCCGCCATACCAATGGCTTTAACTTTCCCCTGTGCGGGAAGAATGGTCTTGATCAGTTCCAGAAGACGATCAACCGGGGATTGATCTTTGGCTTGTGTAGGGATGCGCTTGTGAGAAACGGCTTTTTGCTCTCCTTCGGGATACAGCGCAGCCCGCAACTGGGTTCCCCCAATATCTACCGCGATGTAATAGTCCATCATGAATATCCTGCCTAATCCTTCAGGTTCACATTGTTGACTCAAACTCAAATCACTGCTATATTCTACCGCGTATGGCGAACTCACGCAAACCTTTCTTCCGAACCGCTCTTGAAACGCTTCAACGGGAACTCCGCTGGCTTTCTCCAGGTGTAGGGCTGAAACGCTGGCTATTGTTGATCATGTTAGGCAATACCTTCATCGGCGTCGGGATTGCCATGCTCCTGCTGGATTTCTACCGCAACGCCCCCGATACCTGGTGGCTTCCGGCGGTGTCATTTCTAGCACTCCGATTTCTGACCCGTCCACTGCGTGTGCTCATCTTTGGGGGAATCGGATTGGGGTTGCTCCTGTTCGGATTGTGGGGATTCAATAAAACCTTGCTCTCCCCTTTCCTGCAACCGGGGAAACGAGTACTGGATTCCCTCTCCGAATTCCGCAAGCGAGAGCGCGGACCCCGAATCGTTGCCATAGGCGGTGGGACGGGCTTGTATAGCCTGTTGAGAGGGATTAAAACGTACACCCACAACATCACCGCCATTGTGACTGTTGCCGATGATGGTGGGTCTTCCGGGGAATTAAGGCGCACCCTGGGAGTACTCCCCCCAGGGGATATTCGCAATTGTCTGGCGGCTCTGGCAAACGACGAAACCCTGATGACGCATTTGTTTCAGTACCGCTTCTCCGGAAGCAATGGGCTTACCGGACATTCCATGGGGAATTTATTCATCACCGCCATGACGGAAATCACCGGAAGTTTTGAACAAGCCATTGCTGAGTCGGGTAAAGTGCTGGCTGTCCGAGGTAGAGTTTATCCTTCAACCTTACATGATGTCCGTCTGGCAGCAGACATTCAACTTCCAGACCGCGCAAGAGAAGTCCACATCCTGGGAGAAAGCCGGATCCCAGAAGTCAAAGGGAAAATCCGGCGGGTATGGCTGGAGCCCGATAATCCAAAAGCCTACCCCCCAGCCATTCAAGCCATTCTCAACGCCGATTTGATTCTGATTGGTCCGGGGAGTTTGTTTACCAGCATCCTTCCCAATTTACTGGTATCGGACATTGCCGAAGCCATTCGGGTCAGTCGTGGACTGAAGTTCTTTATTTGCAACGTGGCTACCCAGCGCGGTGAAACCGATTCCTTTACGTGCGAAGACCATGTGAAAACCATCGAACAATATATCGGTGAGGGGATTTTTGATGTCATCCTTTGTAACCAGAACACCCGACAAACCCTCCCCGAAGGTGTCCAATGGGTCCTGGCGGGGGATGAATTCAAACAAATGTACCCCGTGTATTGTGCCGATTTGGTGGATGTACAAAATCCAACCCGACACGATCCTCAAAAACTCGCAGCAGCGATCATGGAGATTTATGAGGATCGTACGGGACCTTTAAATATTCGTGAAAATTTGAACAATGTCGAATCCTGAAAATCGTATATAATTAGAGGGGTTTGTCTGGACATAAGGGGGTGTGAATGTTTCAGACGAGAAACCGGAAAATACATGCCTGTGCATGTCAATCTTAGATCTTCAAAAGGAGGTTTTTCATGACTGTCAAAGTTGGTATTAACGGGTTTGGACGCATCGGTCGTCAGGTGTTGAAAGCCATCATGGAACGATACCCTAACGAACTGGAAGTGGTTGCTGTCAACGATTTGTTCGACGCCAAAACCAACGCTCATCTGTTCAAATACGACTCCAACTACGGCATTTTTAATGGGACCGTGGAAGTTTCCGGGTCGGATCTGGTCATCAACGGCAAGACGGTGAAAGTGCTCGCCGAGAAGGACCCCGCTAAACTGCCCTGGAAGGATCTGGGTGTAGATATCGTCATTGAATCCACCGGCGTTTTCACCGACGCATTGGGCGATCCCGCAAAGGGTAAGGCTGGTGCCAACGCACACCTGCAGGCGGGCGCCAAGAAAGTCATCATTTCCGCTCCGGCAAAGAACGAAGATATCACCATTGTAATAGGCGTAAACGACGAGAAATACGATCCCGCCAAACACCACATCGTCTCCAATGCTTCCTGCACCACCAACTGTCTGGCTCCTGCGGCGAAAGTTGTGCACGAGAAGTTCCACATCCTGAACGCCGTAATGGTGACCATCCACTCCTACACCAACGACCAGGTAATTCTGGATCAGGGGCACAAGAAGGAAATGCGCCGCTCCCGCGCCGCTGGACTGAACATTATCCCCACCACTACGGGCGCGGCTAAAGCCGTTGCGCTGGTCATTCCTGACCTGAAGGGGAAATTCGACGGCTACGCTCTGCGCGTCCCCACCCCCACGGTTTCGATTGTGGACTTCACCGCAACGGTCGAAAAAGCAACTTCCAAAGAAGAATTGAATGCCGCTTTCGTGGAAGCCGCGAACGGCGCCCTGAAAGGAATTTTAGGCGTCACCTCTGGCGAGTACATGGATCCGCTGGTGTCTATGGACTTCAAGGGCGATCCGCGTTCCTCGATTGTAGACCTGCCTTCCAACATGGTCATGGGCGGGAACCTGATCAAAGTGGTAACCTGGTACGACAATGAATGGGGTTATTCCTGCCGCACCGCCGATCTGGCAGCCATGATGGCAAAGAAACTGTAATCTTTACTCAAAACTTGTCCGCCCTCTTGAATCAGAGGGCGGACAATTCCTGTATTGACCAGCGAGGTTGAATATGTTCAACAAAAAATCTGTTCGGGATATTGATGTCAAAGGAAAGAAAGTCCTGGTTCGGGTAGATTTCAATGTACCCATCAAAGACGGTGTGGTTCAGGATGATACCCGTATCCGCGCAGCATTGCCCACCATCGAATATTTGCTCGAACAAGGCGCTGCCGTAATTCTTTTCTCCCATCTTGGCAGACCCAAAGGCGGACCGGACCCCAAGTATTCCATGAAACCCGTTGCCGAATATCTGTCCAAATTAATGGGCAAACCGGTTGCTTTTGCGGAAGATTGCGTCGGTGAACCTGCCGAAAAAGCCGCCGCCAGTCTCAAGCCCGGTGATATGCTGGTGCTGGAAAACACCCGCTTCCACCCGGAAGAAGAGAAGAATGACCTTGATCTGGCGAAGAAAATGGCAGCCCTTGCGGATGTATACGTCAATGATGCGTTTGGAAGCGCTCACCGCGCCCACTCTTCCACCGAAGGTGTGGCACGCTTCCTGCCTGCAGTGGCGGGTTTCTTGATGGAAAAGGAAATCCAATACCTCTCCCAGGCAATTGAAAATCCCAAGCGCCCATTTGTGGCGATTTTGGGCGGCGCCAAAGTAAGCGATAAAATCGGCGTGATTAAGAACCTGCTCACCAAAGCCGATACCATCCTGATCGGCGGTGGTATGGCAAATACATTCTTCAAAGCCCAGGGATACCCGGTGGGTAAATCGCTGGTTGAGGATGAAGTGCTTGATCTGGCGCGTGAATTAATCGCCCAGGGTGGAACGAAACTTCGCCTGCCGGTCGATGTAGTCATCGCTCAATCCATGGAAGAAGGCGCAGAGACCAAAGTTGTGCCGGTTGGTCCCATCCCCGATGACTGGATGATTCTGGATATCGGTCCGGAAACCGTCGAATCGTACGGGAAAGTCATCGCAAATGCTGCCACGGTGGTTTGGAATGGACCTATGGGCGTCTTTGAGGTCTCTACGTTTGCCAAAGGGACCTTCGGGATTGCCGAAGCGCTGGCAAAGAGCAATGCCATTTCGATTGTGGGCGGCGGCGATTCCGCTTCAGCCGTACAGAAGTCTGGTCTGGCTGACAAAATCACCCACATTTCCACAGGTGGCGGCGCTTCTCTGGAAATGCTCGAAGGACTGGTCTTACCCGGTGTTGCGGCGTTGCTGGATAAGTAACCCCTTTGTCAGAAAAGGCAACTGCGGGGGCAATCAAATTCCCCCGCAGTTTTTCAAATTTTCTCTAGACAAAAGGCAAGGTCTGGATTAAAATCCATCGTCGCGATTGTGGATATTATCTGGAGGATTGGAAAGTTGGCGAACATTAAGTCTCAAATCAAGCGCAATAAGCAAAACGAGAAACGACGCATTCGCAACCGCATCGTTCGCGGAAAGGCGCGCACAGCCGTTGCGAAAGCCCGTGAAGCCATTGCCACCCAGTCGGTGGAAGAAGCCAAACAGGCAGTTTTACTGGCGATTTCATCGCTGGACCGTGCTGCCTCAAAGGGTGTCATCCATAAGAATAATGCCGCCCGCCGCAAGAGCCGCCTGATGAAGCGTCTTGCAGCCCTGGCAAAGTAACCCTTGTTCGATCCCCGGTTTCTACCGGGTGAGCTTTGTCATACATCACAGCGCCCTCATCAGAGAGGTCGGCAGCGGGAGATGATCCTCCCGCTTTTTCTTCTTATGGGTGTTCACAACAGCACGCGGGAAAGTAGTCATCATGTTTGAAGCAGAAAAGCAACAGGTAGAAGAAAAAATACTCCAAATCCTGAGGGATAAAGGTCTCCAGGATGTAAAACTGACCTGGGGATGGATTCCTTTCAATGGTGCATGGGGAATTGCTGCACCATTTTTCCCCATAGCCGCACAAGAAGCCCGTCAGGGGAAAACTGTGCAGGTTCCCGTTCGAGCGCAAGAACTGGCTGAAGAAGTTGCCCTGGCACTGGGTACACCAGCAGGATTTGAACGCGTAGAAGCCATCAAGGGGTATTTGAATCTGTACTTTTTATCCAGCGAATATGCTCAACGAGTGATTGATCAGGTCCTTAAAGAAGGCTCAGCGTTTGGAAAAGGTGCACGCCTGAATCAACAGGTCATGGTGGAATTTTCCCAACCCAACACGCATAAAGCCTTTCATGTTGGACACTTGAGGAGCGCCATTCTGGGGGATTCCATCAGCCGCATTCTGGAATTTGCCGGTTACGATGTCATCCGCGCGAATTATCCGGGGGACATTGGGCTGCATGTGATCAAGTGGCTGTGGAATTACATGAAATTCCATGCCGGCGAGAAACCTCCTGTAGAAGCAACTACACGCTGGATGGGCGATTTATACGCAGAAGCCAATCGGCGACTGGAAGAAAACCCTGAACTGGAAAGCGAAGTCCGTGCATTGTACGCCCGCTGGGATAAGCGCGATCCCGAGATTGTGCGGCTATGGGAAGAAACCCGTGAATGGTCTCTCCAGGGTTTTCGGGAAATGTACAAAATCCTGGACATCCATTTTGATATTTACTACTTCAACAGCATGGTGGAACACCCCGGAAAGGAAGTTGTTGAAGAACTCATCCGAAAAGGTATCGCCCGAGATGAACGCCCTGAAGGACCGGTAATCGTCAAACTGGATGAACTGCTGGGATTGAAAGAGGAAAAATATCGCGTGCTGGTCATCCTGCGCTCGGACAACACCGCACTTTACGCTACTGAGGATCTGGCACTCGCCAAGCGGAAGTTTTCTGATTTTCCCAATTTGCACCGCTCTTATTACGTGGTGGATGTCCGCCAATCTCTCCATTTCCAGCAGGTTTTTAAAACCCTGGAACTGGCAGGTTATGAATGGGCTCCCCGTTGCCAGCATATTCCTTACGAATTAGTCAATTTACCCGGCAATGTCGTGATGGCATCTCGGGAAGGAACAGTTGTTTTACTGGAAGACCTCATCCGCGAAGCCACCTCTCGAGCCTTGCAGGTGGTAGAAGAAAAGAACCCAGAACTTACCACAGAACAAAAACAACAGGTTGCCCAGGCTGTGGGTATCGGGGCGATTAAATACCCCATGCTGGCAAGAGAAAACACCAAAATTGTCACTTTTGACTGGCAAACAGCGCTGGACTTTAACGGACAGGCAGCGCCTTACATTCAGTATGCTCACGTTCGCGCCTCCAGCATCCTGCGGAAAGGTGGAGGCATCCCAACGGATGCAGAGATGAACTACTCCATGATGCCATCCGAACTCCAATTGATTGATTTGATTTCCCGCTTCCCGAAAGAAGTCCAGCGAGCGGCGAACGAATTAAAGCCATTGCATATTGCCAATGCAGCATATGAACTGGCAAAAACCTTTAGCGATTTCTACAACGAGTGTCCGGTGTTAACTGCCGATGAACCCATTCGAAGTGGACGGCTCCGACTCGTAGCCGCAACCCGACAGACTATTGCTAATGCTTTGGGGCTTTTGGGGATCCAGGCTCCAGAGGTCATGTAGGAAATCACAAGCGTTTGTATTCCACACTACAAACGCTTGTTTTTTCGAAATTTCACCTGATAAGGAGAGAAAGGTCACAATATGGCACCAATTCGAACCATCATCATGGGCGCTGCAGGAAGAGACTTCCATAATTTCAACGTGTTCTTCCGCGGAAATCCGGAATATGAAGTGGTTGCTTTCACGGCGACCCAGATTCCCAATATCGAAGGACGGGTTTACCCTGCCGAACTGGCGGGTCCACAATACCCCAAGGGCATTCCCATTTATCCTGAAAGCGACCTTGTGCGTCTGATCAAAGAGTTGAAAGTGGATCAGGTCGTTTTCGCTTACAGCGATGTTCCGCATGAGTACGTCATGCATAAAGCCTCCACCGTCCTGGCTGCTGGGGCTGATTTCCGCTTGATGGGCACCAAAGCCACCATGTTGAAATCCTCCAAGCCCGTTGTGGCGGTGTGCGCTGTGCGCACTGGCTCTGGTAAAAGCCAGACCACCCGTCGCGTCTCCCTGATACTGCGCGAACTGGGTTACAAAGTTGCCGCTATTCGCCACCCCATGCCTTATGGTGACCTGGTGAAGCAAGCCGTCCAGCGGTTTGAAACCTATGCGGATCTGGATAAGCACGAATGCACCATCGAGGAACGCGAGGAATACGAACCTCACCTTGATAATGGCGTGATTGTTTATGCAGGCGTGGACTATGAGAAAATTCTGCGCCAGGCAGAGCAGGAAGTAGATATCATTCTGTGGGACGGCGGGAACAACGATTTCCCCTTCTACGTGCCTGATCTCTACATCGTGGTGGCTGACCCCCATCGCCCAGGTCATGAGTTAGCCTATCACCCCGGCGAAACCAATGTCCGCGCCGCCGATGTATTCGTCCTGAATAAAGTGGACACTGCCCGCCCCGAAGACGTGATCAAGGTCCGCGAAAGTCTGTATGCGGTCAATCCCAATGCCATCTTCATTGAAGCGGCTTCTCCGTTGTTTGTTGAAAACGCCAACGCTATCCGCGGAAAGCGGGTTCTGGTGGTTGAGGACGGTCCCACGCTGACCCATGGCGAAATGGCTTATGGTGCCGGTTGGGTAGCGGCTCGCCGCTTTGGCGCTGCGGAAATTGTTGACCCGCGCCCCTTCGCAGTTCGCAGTATTCTGGAAACCTATAAGAAATATCCTACCACCGGACCGATTCTGCCTGCCATGGGGTATGGGGAAGCCCAGATGAAAGATTTGGAAGAAACCATCAATCGTTCGGATGTCGATCTGGTGATCAGCGCAACCCCGATTGACCTGACGCGCGTGATCAAGGTGCAGAAACCCATTCAACGGGTACGCTACGAATTGCAGGAGATCGGCAAACCTGACTTGATGGACATCCTCTCCGAGAAATTCGGAAGAAAGAAATAACCTCTTTCTGCATAGAATCGGACCGTGTGCGGGGATTGCCCCTCGCACACGGTTCGATTTGCGGTTAAAATTAGGGCATGTTCGTTGATGAAGCAATCATAAAAGTGAAAGGTGGTCGCGGTGGAGATGGGATGGTGCACTTCCACCGCGAAAAATACGTACCCCATGGAGGACCCGACGGGGGAGATGGCGGGAAGGGCGGAAGCGTCGTTCTGGAGGTCAAACCAACCCTGAATACCCTGGTGGCGTTCCGTTATAAAGACCGCTATCAGGCACAGGATGGCGCTCGCGGAGGTCCCAACAACATGAGTGGTAAATCTGCCCCCGATTTGGTGATCCCTGTTCCCCCGGGTACGGTGGTCATGGACGCAGAAACGGGTGAATTACTCGGAGACCTGACTCAACCCGGACAGCGCTTAATCGTTGCCCGTGGGGGAAGAGGCGGACGGGGGAATCAACACTTTGCCACACCATCCAACCAGGTACCGAAAATGGCGGAAAAAGGCGAACCCGGCGAAGAACGAGTTTTACGCCTGGAATTGAAACTGATTGCCGATGTAGGAATCGTCGGCGTGCCGAACGCCGGGAAGTCCAGCCTGCTTGCGGCTGTCACCAACGCCAGACCTAAAATTGCGGATTACCCCTTTACCACACTGGAACCCAACCTGGGCGTTGCCGAACTGGACATCAACACCACCCTCGTCCTGGCAGATATTCCCGGGTTGATCGAGGGTGCCCATCAGGGAGTAGGATTGGGTGATGCCTTCTTGCGCCATATTCAAAGAACTCGCGTTTTGATCCACCTGCTGGACGGTCTATCGGAAGACCCGCTGGCAGACTATTCACAAATCAATACCGAACTGGCTCTGTTTGATGAAAAACTGGCAGAGAAGCCCCAAATTGTTGCATTAAACAAAATTGATTTACCCGAAGTTCAAGAACGCTGGCCCCACATCCAGGAACAACTACGCAAACATGGCGTAGAACCTTACGCCATTTCCGCACTGGCTCGCACCGGAGTACGGGAACTGTTGTGGAAAGCCGCAGAAATGCTCCAGAAAGCCCCCAAAACCGAGGAAATTCCTGTTCTTCCCGTTTACCGACCGGGAGAGGATCCCCGAGCCTTTACCATAGAGAGAGTACCCGGCGGATGGCGAGTTCATTCCAAAGCATTAGAGCGTGCCGCTTCCATGACCTATTGGGAATACGAAGCACCTGTGCGCCGGTTCCAGAAACTGATTGAAACCCTCGGCGTAGAAGAGGCTTTGCGAAAAGCCGGCATTCAAGAGGGCGATTCGGTGTTCATCGGTGATTACGAACTGGAATGGCAAGACTGACCCCTTCCCGGATTGGATTGCTGGGAGGCACCTTTGACCCTCCTCACATTGCCCATTTAGCGCTTGCGGAAGAAGGCTTGACGCAGTTGCACCTTGACAGGGTGTTGTGGTTGATCACCCCCGATCCTCCGCATAAACGCGGCATCTCCATTACTCCTTTTGCTATCCGCATGGAGATGTTGCAAGCAGCCTTAAGGGGTTACGAGAAATTTGAAATCAGCACGCTCGAAGCCGAATTGCCCGCCCCCCAATACACCGTTGAAACCGTACGCCTGCTGAAAGAAAAATTCCCTGGAGTGGAATTTTATTATCTGATGGGGGAAGATTCGCTCCGGGATTTACCTCTTTGGCATCAACCGGCTAATTTGATTTCACTGCTTACAGGAGTGGGGGTTTTGAAACGTCCGGAAGTCACCGTAAATTGGAAAACGCTCGAATCATCCATTCCGGGGATTCGGGAAAAAGTGTTCTTTTTTGAAGCTCCCCTCCTGCAGGTCGCCTCACACGATATCCGGCAACGTGTACGTACAGGTCGCCCCTATCGTTACATGATTTCTGAAGGTGTGGCTCAGGTGATTGAGCGTTACCATCTTTATGGTCCCGCTCAGCCTTAACGCCATACCATCCACTGGAGCCACACCACACTGATCACTAGAGTAATAAGGGTGATCACTACACCACTCCGAGTGTATTCCCCAAAGGATAAATGCACCTGTCTGCGGCTGGCGATTTCTGCCACAATCAAATTTGCTACCGAACCCAGCAAAGTTAAGTTACCTGCCAGCGTTGATGAAGCAGCCAGTGTCAACCATCCAGCCACCGGATGGGCTGATCCAGCCACAACCGGGCGTAAAAGCATCACAGCGGGCACATTCGAAACCAGGTTACTTAAGATCACCGATACCGAAGTGAGCCCCAAAACACTTAAATTACCCTGAAAATTCAACAACTCAAACAAACGATGGGTGATGCCGTTGGCTTCCAAAGCACCGGTCAGAATAAATAATGCCGCAAAGAACACCAGTAAACTCCAATCAACTTCCGCTAAAACCTTATCGGGATCTACGCGGCGGGTAAAGAAGAGCACACATGCGGCTAAAAATGCCGCCAGTGCCACCGGAATCCCTGCCAGAAAGCCAATCAACATCGCGGAAATGACCAGTAAAGTTTTTGTCAGTTGCGGTCTCAATACATTCAACTGCGAGGATGGCATTTCCGGAAAGCGTTTTTCGCGAAATTCTTGCGGATAAAAAAGAACCAAAACCACCCAAACCACACCCAATCCCAATAATGCTATAGGGGTGAGCGCTCCGGCAAATTGGGCATATGGGATTCCTGAAGAAACCCCAATGATCATGTTTTGCGGGTTGCCTGTCAAGGTGGCAGTGGAACCAATATTCGCCGCGGTTGCCAGAGCAATAAGGTAAGGAATGGGATTACGCTCCAGGCTTAACAACAGGCTCAAGACCAACGGTGTGAGCATCAGACAAATGGTGTCATTGAGAAAAAGTGCACTGAGTACCCCAGCCAGAAGAATTTCTACGGCGAGAAAGACTTTCGGTCCTCGAGTCAGGCGAAACAACAGATGAGCAGCAACCCGGAAAAACCCCGAAAGTTGCAGGTGGGCATTTACCACCATCATACTGAAGAGCAAGATTAAGGTATCTACATCCAGATAATCGCGGATATTCTCGAAGTCGATCTGCCTGAAAGCCAGGAGCAAGCCTACTCCGATGACCGTTAAAGTGGTGCGATTGACCGATAATTTTGGCCATTTTCCCAGCGCAATGCCGATATATGTGATTAAGACGATGGCAAGTGTGATCCAGAAATTCATAAGTCCCGATTATAAAACCAAAACGGCGCAGAATGACCTGCGCCATTTGGTTTATCTCTCATTAGTTACTCGCTAATCAATTTCAAATTTCCCACCCCCACATTGACTTCGATGCGGAGCAGTGGACCTTCTCCACCCATCGTTCGGTATTCCTGTCCCTGAATGGTCCATGAGCCTTCGGTGGTAACATTGGTCAAACCGCCAGAAAGGACAATGCGACAGTTGGATTCCTCGGGAATGATAATGGTCATATTCCCCAACCCTCCGTCGATCCAGACTCTGGCATCTCGTTGCAGTTTGCCGCTAAAGTCCAGTGTAAAATTGCCTGCTCCACCCTTGAAGGTCATTTCCTCAAAGTTGGCGTTTGCCAGTTTTTTCAAGGTTACATTGGACGCCCCAGTTTCATAAGTGAAAGTACGCATCACCTGCGGATTGGGAAGGTTAAATACAACCCGAACCTTGCTGGCGCCATCAGTGATCTTCAAGCGTGTCAACGGGACATCAGAAAAATCCAGATTCCCTTCGTAAGCCCCCGCTTCCAGGGTCAGATCTATGGGACGGTTCCCCAATTCGAGATCCCAGCGATTGATCAGATTCTGGACGCCACGGCTGAAGTTGGCGCTCTTCACCCCCTGTTCGATGCGCACTTCCCGCCCTTCTCTTCGAATCTTGGGTTCCCAGCCATCCACATTGTATTCCACTTCGCCTTTGACAAGACTTTTTGTGCCTCCGCTGAGGGATAACTCGCCCGCCCCCATGCGAATCAATAATTCAGCAGGCTCCTGATCAGGGTAAGGTTCATTGATCTGATAGGTTTGTGGTTCGATCAATTTCACTTCTGGTAAGGGCAAATCCACTGTACAGGCAAGTGCAAGGAAGACCAGCAACCCGAACCAGATCATCAGAGCAAATTTTTTCATCCTATCCTCCTCCCCTCAATTGGGTGCAAAATTCATTCCACTCCAACAATTCAAGAGACCTTTCAAGAAACAAACTCTGGATATCTGTGAGTTCCAAAACGGGAAAGAATCACCGCTCCTAATCCGATCATGGTTACCACAAAAGGAATAATCCATCCCACACAGGCAATGGAACCTATAAGATTGGCGATCAGGGTGAGAACGAGCGTACCCACACCCGCACTCACCGGACCACTCCATGAAGTGTGGAAAAGTTCCGCAATTTTTTCTCCGGTCAGCAAGCCGGCAGCAAGCCAGCCATAAATCCACGCCAGGACCAGTGCAACAGCCCCCAGAAAACTCAACGGCAGGAACAAAATGGTGATTGCCATGACCAGTAAAACCCCCAGTCCTACCATAAACGTGAGAAAACCAATCACCCCTGCCTGAACCGGCGCAGACTGCATGGTCAACCCTACACGCTCCAATGGCTGAAGCATAAACAAAGCCGCCAGGACCGCCAGGGCTCCCAATGCAAAAGCCTGAAATACTTTCCAGAAAATTTCCATGATCGTCTCAAACACCCCAACTTGTGGAGGCTGACTTCGAACAGGCATGGAAAAATATGGAATGCCATTTTGAAAATTTCCCTTGACGATACTGCCAGATTCTCGAGTGATATTAGCCCCCAAAGTGACAATATTCCCCTCAATGACGGCATGATTCCCCAAGGAAATCACACCTCCCATGGCACTGATATCGCCCTTCACGGTACCATCTACCATTAAGGTACCACCAATCAAAGCGACATCTCCATCCACAATCGAACCTTGTTCCAGCACAGCCGAGCCACCGATAATGGAGAGGTCATCTTCCCAGGTTTCGCCCTCCTTGAGGACAAAACTTTGTCCAATTACCGCCCCATCCGTTGAAAACACCGAAGAAGTCGAGACACACCCTGTGAGGACGAAGAGGGAAACCATTAGAAACCCAAGGGTTAACCATTTATAAAAAGTGTTCATGAGCGTTCCTCCCCCTTTTGAAAAGTCCGAGAAAGAGCGAAGAGCCAGAGCACAATCAAACCTAACAGGGACAACAGAAACAGCAAAGCCATGTAGAGAGGGAATGGAAATGGGAACAAACGGGACCAGGCAGAGAACACCCCATTGATCGAAGAAGTTACGGCTAAACTCTGACTGATGATCTCTACGCTCACTTCGAGCCACTCTGCCACAGAAAACCGAGTGATGAAATAAGTAAATACGCCTGTCATGACCCCAGAAGCCACACCAGAGAAAATCCAGAATACTCTCCAGGCTTGTTTCTGTTGTTCACGCTGTTTCCGTATTGCCAGGCTGGATTTCCAGCGTTGGGTAAAACCTGCTCGAGGAACCGCCACAGCCTTTTCCTGCAACTCGTTTTGAGCCCCAAGCCATTTTTCGTGAAGGCTACGGCATGCCTCGCAGTGGCTCAGATGCTCGACGAGTCTCTGTTGCTCTTCGTGCGAGAGGTTTTCTTCAAAAATCCAAGATTCATACGGTTGATGGGGTTTCATTTGCTCTCCTTCCCACAAGAGGCTTTTCGACTTCTATCTGATACCTTTCCGCCAGTTCGCGCCTTGCCCGGAAGAGACGACTTTTTACGGCACTGACCGTAAGCGAAAGTGTTCGAGCAATCTCTTCTTCGGAAAAGTCGTACCAGTAGCGTAGAATTATCGCGGCGCGATCCAGTGGGGATAATTTTTTCAAAAGTTGATAAATCTGCCCCTGACGATCTCTATCGGCAACCACCCGCGCGGGATCAGGTGCAGTATCTGGGATGTCTTCTTCCGGCAACAAGTCAAGATCCAGTATAGGCATCCGGCGTTTTCGTTGCTGGTCGATACAGTAATGTGCGGCAATGGATAAAAGCCATGTTACAAAGGGACGCTGAGGATCGTACCGCCGCAAAGCCTGATAAGCCCGCCAGAAAGTTTCCTGGGCGGCATCTTCCGCTTCCTGAGCATTTCCTAACATGCGATAACACAGGTTGTACACAGGTCGTTGATACAACTCCACCAGACAGGCAAACGAGTCTTCATTGCCTTGAATGGCTTGTTGTATCCATTCTGCTTCCAGGTTACTCACCGGTCGGCTCCTATCATTTTTCTACTACCTTATACGCACAGGGTTACTGAAAAGTTGCAGGTGCTTTGCAATAGCCTTTCATTTACGCAGTAAAATCTTGCTCAACCTTTTCTATCCCCATTATAATCAGCCCCATGAATCTAACCGTCTTAATCCCTGTGTACAATGAAATTCAGACGATTGCGGAAATCATCCGCCGGGTGAAGGCTGTGCAACTGGCTTCAGAGATTCTCATTGTGGACGACGGCTCTACCGACGGTACTCGGGACTACCTGATGACCTTGAAAGATGATCCTGTAGTACGGGTTGTCCTCCACGAAAAAAATCAAGGCAAAGGCGCCGCTGTGCGAACGGGAATTCAGCAAGCCAAAGGCGACTGGATCATCATTCAAGATGCAGATCTGGAATATGACCCCCGTGACTATCCCTCTCTGATTCAACCTGTTGAAGAGGGTATCGCTGAAGTGGTTTACGGCTCGCGGTTTCTCGGTGGAGCAAGACGTCCCATCCTGTTCTGGAACATGGTTGCTAACAAAATCCTCACCTTCATCACCAATATTCTGTACAACAACATCCTCACCGATATGGAAACTGGTTACAAACTGTTTCGGAGGGACATTGCCCTGCAAATCCCTCTCCACGCCAGAGGGTTTGAGTTTGAACCTGAATTTACCGCCAAACTGCTCAAACGCAAGGTAAGGATTTACGAAGTGCCTATCCGCTTCAACCCTCGGGAATATTCCGAAGGGAAAAAGATCAAAATGAAAGATGCTTTCATCGCTGTTTGGACATTGTTGAAATACCGTTTTGTTGATTGATTAAAAAACCCGCTCTATCACTGAGCGGGTTTTATATCTTTCACCCTGAGTTGCAGGGTGGTGTTTCCATTGTAGGTATTTCGTTCCAGCGTATATAAAATATCGACAAAACGTGACATATCCTGTATGCGATGCCCCTGACGAAATGCAATCGCGTCCCAATAGATTCTCCCATCTTCTAAAGTCAGTTTCAGATGTTCACCATGGCTACCAACACTTCGAGCATCTTTCACCTGAACCCCGCGTGAAACAAAAAAGACTTCCGGGTTCCCCTCCCCCGTAGGTTGTAAACGCTGAAGTTCACCCAACACGTTCGGCTGAATCGCAGACAATGGGAGTTCCATATCAGCATGAATGGAGGGAATCAGATCGAGATTGCCCAGCGATTCTTCCGCAATCGAATTGAGTCGATCTTGCAGAAGAGGAAGGTTCTCGTTTCTTACCGTAAATCCAGCCGCGGCTTGATGTCCACCATGCCGTTCCAGCAATTCAGCACATTGATCGAGCGCATTTGTGATGTGAAATTCTGGAATGCTTCGACAGGATGCCCGGGTTTGTCCCGCTTCCTCTTCACTCTGTCCAACAATTGCAGGACGATAGAAGAGTTCCACCAGTCTGGATGCCGCCAAACCAACCACCCCGGGATTGAATCCAGGATCGAAAGCCATGATCAGATAATTACTTTTACCGGTGGTGGCAATTTGAATGGCTTTTTCCTGAACTTCCTGAGTGAGACGCTGGCGTTCCCGATTTTGTGTATCCAATTGCTGAGCCAGAATACTTGCTTTAAAAATGTCTTTTGCCAGCAATAACTCTACCGCCGCTTTTGCCGACTCCACCCTCCCTGCGGCATTCAAGCGGGGCCCCAGAATGAATCCAATATGGGACGACTCGATAGAAGTGAGTTTCAACCCGGCAACCCGTGCCAGAGCCAAAATCCCTTCCCGTTGGGATTGTTTGAGAACTTCAAGCCCTTTTCTCACCAGGGAACGATTTTCACCCGTAAGAGGGACGACATCTGCCACAGTCCCAAGCGCTACCAGATCCAGCCACTGGTGTACCGAAATCCCATTCAGTGGGCGGCGCATCATTAAAGCCTCGGCGATTTTAAAAGCCAAGCCCACCCCCGAAAGGTGCTCATAGGGATACACATTTCCTGCCTGTTTTGGGCAAATTACCCCCACTGCCGTCGGAATTTCCAATCCTGGGTGATGGTGATCGCTAATGATCAAATCCATGCCCAATTGCGCAGCAAGATGGGCTTCTGCAGGGGAACGGATGCCGCAATCCACGGTAAGTAAGACATCTACCCCTCTTTCATGGAGTTCCCGAACCGCATCACCGTTCAAGCCATACCCTTCATCGAAGCGATTGGGAATATACCATTGCACATCTGCGCCGTATGCTTCCAGTACTTCCACCATCAGGGTTGTGGCTGTTACCCCATCCACATCATAATCGCCATAAATGGCAATTTTTTCATGGTGATCTACGGCGTACAGCAAGCGGTCCACCGCTTCCGTCATCCCCATCATCAAGAAAGGGGAATATCCCGGGAGGTCTGCCTGGAGATAGGACTCAGCGGCAGATCGGTTTGTAACCCCACGGTTGTACAGCAACTGACGCAGCACCGGAGAATAGTCTTTCAACTCATCCGCGATCTGAGAAGGTACGGGGGGAGCAATTTTCCAATGTTTTTCCTGAACGGGTTCCATGATGCCTCAATCAATATAAATCCGCGGTAAGCGGTTTGCTAATCCGCAAACCACTTCATAATTGATGGTATCCCATTCACGAGCGCGTTCTTCAGCGGTGATTTCATTCTCGCCTTGCTGTCCGATCAGAACCACCTCATCGCCCAATTGGGCGTCGGGAATATCATCCAGATTCACCATACACTGATCCATGCAAACGCTTCCGACTACCGGCACCCTTTTTCCCCTCACCAGCACCACATTATCCAAACGCCTGCGGAAACCGTCTGCATAACCCACTGCACAAACGCCGATCCTCTCTTCTTTTTTTGTGTAATATCGGTAGTTGTAACTGATGCCATGATTTTTAGGGAAAACCTTTACAGAAGTAAGCCTCGTTTTCCACGTCAGAGCCGGACGAAAGCCTTCCGGCAAAGGCGCTTTAGCAGAGGGGTTGAGACCGTAAATGGCAATTCCCGTACGGACAAGATTGTAACGGGCTCGGGGAAAATACAATGCTCCCGCCGAATTCGCCGCATGGATCCATGTCGGGCGTAATCCGGTAGACTCCAACCCCGAAAGGAGGGCATCAAAACGGTTTAACTGCCAGTCTGTGGTTGGTCTTTGTGGATCATCGGCTTCTGCAAGGTGAGTAAACACCCCCTCAACCGTCAAACCATCAAGGGAATGTAGCCAACGCATCCATTCAACTCCCCCCTCTGGTGAAGCCCCCAACCTGCCCATGCCAGTATCAAATTTGGCGTGGACGTACAACGGCTTCCCCACCGCTCTGGCTTGATCTGCATAGGCTTGTGCTACCTGAGAGTCGTAAACCGCCAGACGGACGCCCGCTTGGGCAGCTTCTCCGGCACGTTCGGGAGGCGTGTACCCCAACACAATGGGATGGGCTTGTATTCCAGCCCGGAATAGTTCCAAAGCCTCGTCAATCCGGGCAACTCCAAGCCATTGAACGCCAGCCTGAACGGCGGCTTTACTGGTCTCAATCAAACCGTGCCCATAGGCATTGGCTTTCACCACCGCCATCACGGGGACTCTGGTTAATTTTTGCAACAAATGGATGTTTTTCCGAATAATGTTTAGATCGATTTCAAGCCATGTGGTATGGTCTGCATGATCCATGTGCTGAAGTATACCAGAAATTGTCTGGCATCTGATGAGGTACGGTATAATTGACGCGTTATGGAACCCTTTGAATACGAACTACAGGCTACAGATGGAAATGCCCGTGCAGGGGTATTTCATACTCCCCATGGGGATTTGCTTACCCCCATCTTTGCCCCTGTCGGCACGCAGGCAACGGTTAAAGCCGTCACACCGGCTCAGTTGGAAGAGTTGAACGCTTCGCTCGTTCTCGCCAATACCTATCACCTCTATCTGCGTCCCGGAGCCGATCTGGTGGCAGAAATGGGTGGGCTACATTCCTTCATGCAATGGCATCGCCCCATGCTCACCGACTCGGGAGGTTTTCAGGTTTTTTCTCTTTCGGCTATGCGAAAAATTGATGAAGACGGAGTGACATTCAAGAGTCATATCGACGGTTCGCTCCACCGCTTCACCCCTGAGAAATCTATTCAGGTTCAGGAACTGCTCGGTGCAGACATCATCATGGCGTTCGACGAATGTGCCCCACCCTATGATCGGGCTTACAACGAGAGGGCTCTGGAACGCACCCATGCCTGGGCAGAACGGTGCTTGAAAGCCAAAACCCGCTATGATCAAGCCTTGTTCGGCATCGTACAAGGTGGTGTCTTTCCGGATTTACGCGAGCGTTCCGCCCAGTTCATTTCCTCTCTCAATTTCCCCGGGCATGCCATTGGCGGGCTTTCGGTTGGGGAAACCAAAGCCGAAATGCACGCCATGCTGGAAATTGTCAACAGCATTCTCCCCACCAATAAACCCCGCTATCTGATGGGAGTTGGCTCTCCGGAGGATTTAGTGGAAGGCATCGCCCGCGGTGTGGATATCTTCGACTGCGTTCTACCCACCCGGCTGGCTCGTCACTCCGCAGCCATGACTTTTACCGGACGATTTAACCTGATGAATGCCGTCTTTGCGCGGGATCCACGCCCTATCGATGAAAATTGCTCATGCTATACCTGCCGTACCTTCAGCCGGGCTTATCTCAGACACCTCATCGTTGCAAAAGAGATGCTGGCTTCTACATTGATTTCTATTCATAACATCCATACCTTGCTTACACTGGTACGGCGCGCAAGACAAGCCATTCTGGAAAAACGCTTCAACGACTTTCGCGAGGAGTTTCTTTCTAATTATCATCCTCGGGGAAAACACGCCCAACATGCAGATGAAAGAGGATAAAAAATGAGCCTCTTTGAAGCCATCATTCTAGGAATTGTTCAGGGACTGACTGAATTCCTTCCCATTTCGAGTTCTGCACATCTGGTGATTGTACCCGCAGTTTTTGGTTGGTCTCTCGACCCTCAGGTGGTGTTCCCATTCGACGTAATCGTTCAAGTTGGAACTCTGGTTGCAGTCATCGGGTATTTCTGGAACGATCTCTGGAAAATTCTCTTCGCCTGGGTACGAGGCATTCTCCACCGCAACCTGTTTGAAACACAGGATGCCCGATTGGGCTGGTATATTCTCTTAGCCACTTTACCAGCCGGGATTGCGGGTGTATTGATTAAGCCACTGGTGGAATCGGCATTCCACAGCATCAGCGCTACGGCTATGTTTTTGCTGGGAACTGCGGGCATGCTTTCTCTTGGAGAAGTTTTTGGAAAACGCATGCGCTCTATTGTCCAGATGAACACCGGAGATGCAATCATCATGGGACTATTTCAAGCGTTATCCCTGTTCCCGGGTATTTCCCGCTCCGGCGCAACAATTTCCGGAGGATTAATCCGCGGTCTGGATCGCCCATCAGCGGCTCGATTTTCTTTCCTCATGTCCATACCGATTATGCTGGCGGCAGGCGGTCTGGAAGGTCTTCATCTTGTGGGTCAACCTGATCTGTGGGCTTACATCCCGCAACTTTTAGCCGGATTCGTTACAGCGGCTGGGGTAGGATATGCTTCTATCCACTGGTTGTTGGGACATTTACAACGGCACAGTTTGAAAGGCTTTGCAATGTATTGTCTCATCCTGGGTATGGGAGTTCTCCTCTGGCAGGCTTTTTAATCCTTTTTTAGCCATGATGTGCTCAAAAGTAGTTTTTAAATATTTCGCCATTCTGTTCATTGGATTCATTACAGCCTGCACTCCCGCCCCTGTTTCAAGAACCGTACCCAGCCCGGATTGGTTAACCATTCAGATTCCCGATTCTTTACTTTCCCTAACCGACAATTTTCAAGCCTGCGCGCCATCAGGGACAGGGATAGCCATCCTCTCTCCCTTTGACGCCGGCGAACCACAAATTATTTTACGCTGGGGAGACACCCAGACAGAAAATCTTCGTGCGTACCAGATTGGAGAAGAAGAACTGGTATTCATTGTAAACCCGAATAATCCCATCCCCTCTGTGCGGTATGAGGAAATTCAAAACGCCTATCTTGGAAAACTTTCTTCTCTCAATTGGGAAATTTTTGGCGGGAGCAATCTTCCTCTGACACTGGCTGGTTACCCCGCTGAAAGTGATATTAACCGCCTGTTTCTTCAAGGGCTCAACCTGCAAAGCCCTACCTTTCCACGAGAAATGGTCATTGTTCCCACCCCTCAGGAAATGCGTCATTTCATCGCCAATACACCCGGTGGACTGGGAATACTTCCCAAACGATGGGTGGATGCTTCTGTTCGCCCGTTAAGGGTTGAGGGGGGAATTGGGGTTGAGAAATTCCCCATCCTTGCTTTGACGCCGACCGAACCCCAGGGGAAGACAATGGAATGGCTGCTTTGTATGCAGGAACAACTGGCTGAAGTCCCATGAACACACCCGAGAAACCAATCGTCACCGTACGAATTCGCGGACAGGAGCATATCGTTCAGGGGGTTAGAACCGTTGGAGAGGCTTTGGAGGCGCTTCAAATCCCCCCTGAATTATTTCTGGTATTGAGAGATGGAGTCCTTCTTGATTTAGACACTCCCCTCAACGATGGAGAAGTACTCCAGTTGATCGGCGTGATCTCAGGGGGTGCCACCCAAAAGGCGATGGTTTAACTCCCGGACATCTTCACTATAGCGCTGGACTTCTTTACGAAGTTTGAGAGGATCATTTCCATAACGCATGCGCTGTGCCAGAAACTCATATTCCTCGGTGCCATCCAGAGGAAGAGTTACATCCCGGGCGTTTCCTCGAACCATCCTCAGAGAATCAATACACCAGCGCAGGAAGGTATGGGCTTTTCGCAAACGGGTATATTCCTCTTCCGAAAGAACCCCGACCTTTCGCAACGCTGCCATGGCTTCTCGGGTATTGGTCTGGCGAACTTCAGGATATTGGGCGCCATAACGCATTTGTAATCCCTGCACCAGATATTCAATGTCAACCAATCCACCCTGACTATATTTCAAGTTAAAGGTACCGCCCTTGACCAGATGACGAATCTGACGCTCACGCATGGCTCGCATGGCAGTCACGTCAAAGCCTTCTCCTTGATAAATAAACTCATCTCGCATCCGGCAAACCAAATTCCCCAGACGCTCATCCCCAGCCAGAGGACGCATCTTTACCAGAGCCTGTCGTTCATATGCCCACGCCGGTCCTGAGGGAGAAAAATACCGGCGAAATGCATCCAGCGAAACCGCCAGGTTCCCCGCCTTGCCATAGGGGCGCAACCGTAAATCTACTTCAAAAATACCCTCTCGGCGGCTGCGCATGGCTTTGACGAAATACTCAACCAGTTTTTCGTAAAATTCAGCGGATGAAATCACTTTCGGACCGGTGGTTTGTCCATTTCCTTCGTAAACAAACATTAATTCAATGTCTGAAGCAAAACCCAGTTCTCTGCCACCAAATTTTCCCAAGCCCAAGACCGTCATCTGGCAGATCCTGCCATCATCCAGCAATGGCGTTCCATAAACACTCCGCAAATCCTCATGGCAAAGGTGATAGGTTACGTTGGTCACCACCTCTGCAAGATCCGTCAATTCGGCGGCAAAATCCCAAAACTCCCGAGTATGTCCAAGGATATGCCGCATATCAATCCGGAACATCTCCCGGTCACGCCAGGCATTCAATGCCTCAATCCATGGAGCATTTTCATTCGGTTCCTGTGCGCCGTGATGCAAAGTATCCAGAATGGTGCCAATTTCATCCTGCAACATCTCGCGGGATTTTGCTGAACTGAGCGCCTGGACATCCGTCACCACCGGGAAGAGATTGGCATATTGAATGCGGAGAAAGTCATCCCACAGAAAGTCGCTTACTCCCAACACCTGAGCCAGCGCTTGAAGCACTTCAGGGCGCTCCACAGAGGCAATTTCATCTGTCCAGTTGGGACGACGAAGCAGTTGATCCATAAAATCGCGGAAATGGATGAGCGCATTTTCGGGATTGGGAGAAAATGGGAGTAAATGGGTAAAATGCTTGATGAGCACAGTTGCTGCGCGTAATTCACGCAACTTCTCTGCATCCGTGATCTTATTCCCATTCATATCGGTAACATAGAGCACATCCCGCACCCGATGCTGGACGGTTTCAATTTGCACCCGGTCAATATACACTCCGGTGATTGCCAGTGCATTGGTCAATTCATAGAGAAATCCCACGGTATCCTGAGATTGAATATGCAAAACGGTTAGATGATCACTGGATTCATTGTCCACAACAATTTCCAATGGATATAACGGTGGTGCCTGAATGAGGGTTTCAGGTTTTCGCACTCTATTCGCCACCCTTCGGGTTAACTCCCCCATCACTTCCCGCCGTTCACCAGAACGCATTCTGATTAAATACGTGGTTAATTCAGCAGAAAACAAGTCCCAGGCAGAAGACTCCACAATGTTTCCTTCCACCGGCTGAACGGTAAAAACATCCACGATTTTTCGCCTCAGGTCACGGATACCGGGAGATATGGTCGTATTCTTCAAGGCTTCATAAGTAAAAGCATCCCCACCAAGAATGTTCCACCCATGCACAAACAACAATCCCGTGATTACCGAGAACAATCCAGGAACATCTAGCGCTACAATGGTAACCTGCCATAAATTGCCCTCCATTAAGTGGGCTTCCACCCGGCAGGGAATCTTCTCGTTTAACAAACGCGCCAGCCGGGCATGCTGAGTAATTTGAGATTCTGTGTATGTTTCCCGGTATGAAATCGTCATCCGGTTCAGGTGTTGAGAGACCTCGCCCTTTTCTCCGTTATTTTCACCCTGCACAGGACTGGTGGTTAAGTTTGTGCTCATATGTCCATTCCCCACATATTTCAAAAACACAGCCCGAATGGCTTTTCGATGCTGCTCATACCGCTCCAGAAAGACCTGTTCTGGTTGTTGTCCATCATATCCCAGGCGCCTCGCCAGTTTTCGCAAAGCCTCAGGTTGATTGGGCAAACTGTGCGTCTGGCGATAGTGCATCATTTGGAGGTAATGCTCTACAGTGCGCAGGAAAATATAGCCCTCCGTGAGGATACGATATTCATCCGAGTCAATTAATCCGGAGGCTGCCAGACGCACCAATCCTTCAAGCGTGTTACCGGTTAAAATTTCTGGCAACGTAGTGCCGTGAACCAGTTGGAGAAATTGTAAGGTAAATTCCACATCTCGAACCGAGCCTTCGCCCAGTTTCACTTCGCCCCATAACTGATCTTTCTGCTTTAACTCTGCCTCAGTGCGCTGTTTCATCGAGAACACGCTGGCACGCACTTCTTCAATCCCATGAGAGAAGATGGTTTGATAAACCCCCTCGGTAAATTTCTGCCTGATCCCAGCATTGCCGGAAATTACCCGGGCTTTCAAGAGGGCTTGCTTTTCCCATGGACGAGCATGTTTTTTCAGATAAGACAGATACCCCTCCATCGTGGAAATCAATGGACCTACCCGACCCCATGGTCGCAAACGCATATCTACCCGATAAAGAAATCCCTCTTCTGTCACCCGTGAGAGGGCATCAATCAGGCGTTCTCCAACGCATTGTAAACTTTCCAGATCCTCCGAATCGGTGAGAAAAAGCAAATCAATATCTGAAGAATAATTGAGTTCCCCACCGCCTAACTTTCCCAGGGCGACAATGGCTAGCCGATCCGATGGAACATCAACTTCTTTCGCAATCAAGTGCAAAGATACCCGGACCAAGGCTTCAGCCAGAGCGCTCAACTGACGGGTCACTGCAGGGAGATCATATAAATCCAGTAAATCACAGAGTCCAATGCGCAACAACTCCGCAGATTGATAACGGCGCAAACTATTCATCCACTGGCAGGAATCCCCATGTTCATCTTTTACCAATGTAAGGGCTTCTGTATAAAACTGCTCCACGGATTTCGGACGCGCCATCCGTCGGTAAGAAGGCAGATGGAAAATTAAATTGGGATTGCGCAACAGAATTTCCGATAAAAATTGACTCCGCGAAAAAAGGATGACTAAAATCTCAAGAATACGGAGGTTTCTGGAAAGATAAGACCATACTTTTTCTGGATACTGTTCACTGACCAGACGTTCAAAGTATGCCAGAATGCGCTCTGCATCTTCCTGTTCCCCTATTGCCTTCAGTAAATGGGTAAGAATATGCTCATCTCCCCTGAACCGTTTGAGGGACTCAGCAATCCGAAAAAAAGATGATTGAGCCGTTGAGGGAAGCCCATATTCCTCTAAAAGAAATGAATAGGAGAGAGCATTTTCCAACATAGGCTGTATCATAATCCTGATTATACTTGAGACAAAATTACCCCTTCGGGTAGTCTTTTCTTCCCCCGTCATGAATACAATCAAACCAATCTCGTTTGAATTTGATGGAGGTTTTCATGACTACAGTCGCTGATGTAATGAAGATGAAAGAGAAAGTACAGATGGTGGATTTACGATTCACCGATATGCCGGGTACATGGCAGCATTTCTCGATTCCAGCCACACAAATGGAAGAATCCCTTTTTGAAGAGGGAATTGGTTTTGACGGGTCGTCCATTCGCGGTTTCAAAGAAATTCACGAATCCGACATGCTGTTGATTCCCGATCCATCCACTGCTTTTATTGACCCGGTTCTGGAAGTACCCACGCTGGTGATCATCTGCGATGTTTACGATCCGATTACCCGCCAGCCTTACTCACGGGATCCGCGCCATATTGCTAAAAAAGCGGAAGCCTTTCTCAAGCAGACGGGAATTGCCACGACCAGTTACTGGGGACCTGAAGCCGAGTTCTTCCTTTTCAATGATGTCCGCTATGGCAGTAACACCAACTCTTCTTTTTACTATATCGATTCGGTTGAAGGGTGGTGGAAGTCAGGTGAGGACTTAAAACCCAATCTGGGCGCACAAATTCCACCCAAACGAGGGTATTTCCCTGTTCCACCCGCAGACACGCAACAGGATGTGCGTTCCAAAATCGTGCTGGCGTTGATGTCTGCCGGCATCACCGTGGAAGTTCACCACCATGAAGTCGCCACAGCCGGGCAGGCAGAAATTGATATGCGATTCGACACGCTTTTACGCATGGCGGACAATGTGATGATCTACAAATACATTGTCAAGAACGTTGCCCGCCAGAATGGTTTAACGGCAACCTTTATGCCTAAACCGCTGTTTGGGGATAACGGCTCCGGCATGCACGTCCATCAGTCTTTATGGAACGGCTCGGCAAATATCTTCTATGACCCATCCGGATATGCCTCCCTTTCCGATATCGCCAAGTACTATATCGGTGGGTTGCTCAAGCATGCTCCGGCTTTGTTAGCCATCGTTGCGCCAACCACAAACTCGTACCGCCGCCTGGTACCGGGATATGAAGCGCCGGTCAATCTGGCGTATTCTCAGCGCAATCGCTCGGCGATTTGCAGAATTCCGGTGTATAGCAAGAGTCCCAAAGCCAAGCGCATTGAGTTCCGCGCCCCCGACCCTGCCGCAAATCCATACCTCACCTTTGCTGCACTGCTCATGGCAGGACTGGATGGCATTCAGAACCGCATCGACCCGGGCGAGCCTGCCGACAAAGACCTGTACGAACTGCCTCCGGAGGAAGCCAAACTCATCAAACAGGTGCCCGGTTCACTGGATGCGGTGTTGAAAGCGCTTGAAGAAGATCATGAATTCCTTTTGCGCGGCGACGTGTTCACAACCGACTTCCTCGAGGCATATATTGCCTACAAGTACGAAAATGAAGTAGATCCCGTACGCATGCGACCGCATCCGTATGAATTTACCCTGTACTACGACGCTTAAATTCCCCGTATAAGGCAACTTTCAAAGGGCTGTCCTCTCTGCGGGCAGCCCTTTTTCACAGATGAAAAAAATATCGGATCTGGTCAACCTTTGATGTTATGATTAAAGTATGACAGCACAAAAAGGACATCTCTATGTGGTTGCCACCCCTATCGGCAATCCCAAAGATATCACTTTACGGGCGGTAGAAGTTTTACAAGACGTTCATGCGATTATTTGCGAAGAACACCGCATTGGCAGTACTCTTCTCAAAAAATTAGGCATTCAAAAGGAAATAATCGTTCTGAACGAGCACAATGAAGCCGAAAAAGCCCCGGATGTCGCCCGCCGCATCTTGATGGGTGAGTCCATGGCACTGATTTCTGACTGTGGAACTCCCGTATTCGCTGACCCCGGTGCTCACCTAATTTCTCTTTTGAGTGAATGGGAAGTGCCCATTTCTCCCATTCCAGGGCCATCCTCACTGATGGCTGCTCTCTCCATTCTGGATTTTCGGCTGGAACGCTTCCATTTTGGAGGGTTTCTTCCCCGAGACAAAATAGAACGGCGCAATGCCTTGCGGGGATTGCGTAACTTAAAGGTACCTGTGGTCATCATGGATACTCCTTACCGACTGATGCAGGTGCTGGATGATGTGGCTTCGGTCTTTGGGGGGAGCAGTCGCATCACATTATGTCTGGATTTAACCCTACCCGGAGAAACCATCCTGAGAGGAAAGATTGACGAGGTACGCCATAAAATCAAAGAGAAGAAAAGTGAATTTGTCCTGATCATCCATTGATCCATATGTTTTGATCAGGAAATTGTCTCATGCTTGAGTTAGTGCATCCACCATACTAACGAGGTGTTCAGATGAAACCTTCCCGCTCTTTTCGTTTTACCTTGTTTGCACTGATCTACTTTGCGGAAGGTGCTATCTTAAGTTACTTCACCGCACTCAACGGGATTTATCTGCTTTCTTTTGATGTGAGCATGTCGCAGGTAGGATTGATTGGTTTCATTGCTCTCATCCCCTTTGTTCTAAAAATTTTTCTGGGGCTAATCAGTGATCGATTCAACCTGTTTCATCTAGGACACCGCAAACCGTATATCCTGATCGGGCTATTGCTTCAGTTTCTATGTCTTCTCCTGGTGCCTTACGTTCATCCGGGCAAACAATTTGCGCTCTTTGCCTCCATTGCATTTCTATTGATGACGGGACAAGCCCTGTACGATACCAGCACCGATGGTTTAGCGCTGGATACCACCTCGCCAGAAGAGGAAGGAACAGTACAGGGCATCATGGTGGGAGGACGAGCGCTGGGCGTGGTATTGATTTCCAGCGTCATCGGGTGGGTTGCCCAGCACGCATCGTGGACATGGATGTTCTACCTTCTTGCATTCCTTACATTGATTCCCCTGCCTCTGGTGTTTTCGCTCCGTGAAAGTGAACGCACAACCCAACAGCGGTTTTCCTGGAAGGGGTTTTCTGCCTTCAAATCCAGAGAAGTGATTGCGCTGGGCATTCTGGGGGCGCTTTATTCGATGATCATCAACGCCGCAAATCAAATCGTCAACCCATTCTTACAGGAGACCTTTCAAATCAGCCTCAGTTTTGCGGGGTTTACCACTACCATCTGGGGGATTGGTGTCATCCTTGGGGGTGTATTGGGGGGTGTCTTTACCGACCGGTTGGGTCAATCTCGCTCGGTGGTGATTGCCATTCTCCTCTCGCTGGTCAGCATCCTGGGATTAAGCCTGACCCCTGATGCCATGCTTGCGCTCTTACTGGTTATGGTGTTTGGCTTTGCCTTCGGTTTCTACGAAACGGTTTATTTTGCCACCTCGATGAGAGTGACCGACTTGCGGATTGCGGCGACGATGTTTGCAATTTTGATGGGCATCGCCAATCTCGGTACAGGGATTGGGCTTGCATTGTCCGGTTCTCTGGTAGATTGGATCGGGTTCCGATTTACCTTTGCTTTCTTCGCATTGCTCAATTTGCTGGCTTTTCCCCTGTTATCCTCAGTCTTTCCCACCCCCTCTCTGGGGAAAGCAGAAATCGATTAACTTTGATACGGTATCCCTTATTAATAAAGAGGCAACGGCGTGAATCCCAACCGCATCACCACACTGGTTTTTGACTGGGGAAACACCTTGATGAAAGTGGATCCTCGCTTTTCCGGTCCGATGATGTTATGGGACGAAGTCTGGGCAATGCCCGGCGTAGAAGAGGTTCTTTTCTCTTTGCAAAATCTTTATCAATTAGTGGTAGGTACCAACGCAGCCGATTCGAACGCCTTTCAAGTAGGAAAAGCCCTGGAAAGGGTGAATCTCAAAAAACCTTTCCAAGCCATTTTCACCGCTCGGGAATTGGGAGCACGCAAACCAGATTTGGGCTTCTTCCGGCAAGTGGAAAGTGTACTGGGGGTACACCCTGACCAGATTGTCATGGTAGGAGACCAATTTTCTGAAGACGTGCTGGGAGCCAAACGAGCCGGATGGAAAGCCATCTGGTATAACCCTGAAGGGGAACCTGCACCTGGGCTACTCCCTTTGCAAGATGCCGAAATTCAAAACCTTTCGGAATTGCCTCACATACTTTCTTCGTTGTCTCTACCCGATCTCTCCGAGTGTCAATCCTGGCTGGCGGAGTTTAGGTTGCCCATTACCTTGCAAATACATGTGCAAATGGTGGCTGCTATCGCCTACCTAATGGCGGTCTGGCTCCGCAACGCAGGTGAAGCCGTCAATCCCATCCTCGTTCATCGCAGTGGCTTGCTCCATGATCTGGCTAAAATGCAAACCTTAGGGAAGGAATCTTCCTCGTCCATAGGACATGCTGAGTTAGGCGCAAGAATTCTGGAAGACCGTGGATACCCCCATATCGCTCAGGTCATTCGGACCCATGCCCTCCATCGTTTGAATGAACTGGAAACATGGGAACAAAGGCTGGTTTTTTATGCCGATAAACTGGTCGAGGGAAATCGAGTGGTTCCCCTCAGCGAGCGCATTAAAGCCCTCCAACAACGCTATCCCAACGATGCAGAACGAATTAACTCACTGAAACCGGGATTGTACGAACTTCAGCACAACCTACTAAAACGGCTGGGCATGGAAGAAGAACAATTTCTTTCCAGAATCAGAACAACCCTTACCGCCAAACCCGTATAATATCAATTCATTTCGCTCTTATAATTCTCTGGTAAAATCCGCAGTATGCGTAACCGCAACTCGTTTCTTCTGATTCGCTGGATCTCGATCGCGCTCATTTTCTTTTCCGTGATTCTTACGGTGACGCAACTGGTTCGGTACAGCCGAATCCGCGCCACCTTTTTACCCGGACAATTCATTGCCGGCGTTCCTGTAGGTGGGCTTACTCCACAACAAGCAGCAGAGCGGCTGTTAGCAGTATATACAGCCACCCCGGTTGAGGTCCGTTACCGAGATTCCGTTTTTCAAATCAAACCTTCTACGGTTGATTTTCGTCTGAATCTGGAAGCCATGATGACTGCTGCCGATCTGGAAAGGCTTCAACAGCCGTTCTGGTCCGGTTTCTGGGAATTCCTCTGGAATCGATTACCCTCCCCCAAGCCTGTTCCTCTGATTGCCACGCTTTCCGAAGAACGCTTGAGAGCATTTTTACAGGAAGAAATTGTGGCTCGTTACGATGAACCACCCCAACCCGCCATGCCCATGCCAGGTTCGGTGACCTTTCAGGCAGGACAGGCAGGGACTGCCCTGGATGTGGAGCGAGCGGTTGTGCTGATCAGCGATGCTTTCCGTTCTCCCACGTCTCGACAGGTCAATCTGACCTTCAATCGAGTCAACGCTCCTCGCCCCTCGGTTGAGAATCTGAAAATTTTGCTTCAGCAAATCGTGGAACTTTCCGGTTTCAAGGGTACCCTCGAAATGTACGTGAACGACCTTCAAACCGGTGAGGAAATTCACTTTGCATACAGTGAAGGAAAACTGGTACAACCCAATATTGCCTTCTCCGCCGCCAGCACGATTAAGATTCCCATTATGGTCTCAGCCATGATGCGTTCCCCAGAGCCAGTCCCGGAAGATATCGCGGAACAAATATCCCTGATGATCGAATACTCCGAAAACGGTCCGGCAGACCGGCTTATGGAAATGCTACTGGATCGCAATACCGGTCCGCTCATGGTAACCGCCGATATGCAAACCCTGGGTTTAGAAAACACTTTTCTGGCAGGGTATTTCTACCCTGGCGCCCCTCTCCTGCAACGTTTTACCACCCCAGCCAATCAGCGCACGGATGTTAACACCGATCCGGATCTGTACAACCAGACCACTGCATCGGACATTGGCTCGCTTCTGGAAGATATTTACATGTGCGCTGAGAAAAACGGGGGAACCTTTGCAGCACTATTCCCCAACCAGTTGACGCAATCCAAATGTAAACAAATGGTCGCTTACCTGTTGAAAAACCGCAACGGCGTGCTTTTAGAAGCCGGTATCCCGGAAGGCACGCAAATCGCCCATAAACATGGCTGGACAATTGAAACGGATAATCTGATGCACTCGGTGTCGGATGCAGGTATTGTCTACACTCCGGGCGGTAATTTTGTGATTGCCTTATACATGCACGATCCCGTACAATTGCTCTGGGAACCTGCCAACCGGGTGGTTGCAGACCTTGCCAGAGCCATTTACAATTACTTCAATCTGCCAACTTCATAAAACACGGAGAAATTCCGCATTCAATCCTGAATTGCAGAATGGAATCGCCCATGGACCAAACCACTTCTTCTCAACACTGGCTGGATCGCCCTCTCTTTTCCCCATCCAACCCCATTCGGGTAGAAACAATTCTCGTCACGCTGATCTTAATCCTGACCATTCTCAGCCGATTCGTCATGCTGGGCGAGCGGGTCATGAGCCATGATGAGGTGAATCATGTCTGGCCCTCCCATGATTTGTTCATGGGACGTGGTTATGCGCATAATCCGGTTACTCATGGACCGTTCCAGTTTCACATCGTGGCGTTCACCTATTTTTTGTTTGGTGATAACGACTTTACTTCCCGTGTACCCGCGGCGTTGTTCAGCACTGCCGCAGTAGCGTTTGTTTTATTCGCCTTCCGGCGGTATCTGGGCAGAACCGGCGCACTGATTGCCGGGCTATTGTTCCTGATTTCTCCGTACATGATGTTTTATGGGCGGTACACCCGCAACGAAGGCTTCATTGAACTGTACGGCGTGGTTATGCTATACGCCGTGCTTCGTCACATGGATAAAGGAGATAAACTCTCCCTCTATCTGCTGACTGCCAGTATTGTGATGCACTTTGTTACGAAGGAAACGGCATACATTTACGTTGCCCAATTACTGGTATTTTTACTCTTGCTCTTTCTGGCTGAAATCTTACGCGCTGAGGGGGAACATCTACGCCGCTCCACCACCATTCTGGCATTGTTTGGAGTGGCTCTTTTCCTCATTTTCCTTGCCATCGGGTACGGCGTAGTGACGGCTAAACCAGCCACCGCCAGCGCGGCAGGTCCGACACCAGCCAGCACAAGAATTGCGATTGAACTGGCACTGGTTCTGGGTGCTTTGCTCAGTGGAGGAGCCGGTTTTGCTTTGCTCATCCAGGACCTTGGCTGGAATCAATTGAAACAATTGCGTTCCTTCAATCTCCTTCTGCTCACCGGTACCCTGATTCTCCCACAGTTAACTGCTTTTCCTGTGAAAATGCTGGGAGGGGATCCACTGGATTACACCTCGGCAAGCGGCAGGCTTATGACGGGGGGATTCCTCATCTTCCTGTTTCTTGTTTCAACTGGATTGGGTATTCTCTGGAACTGGAAACTCTGGCTGAAGAACGCCTTTTTGTTTTACGCGGTTTATGTCTTCTTCTATACGACGATGTTCACCTATACCAACGGGTTCTTCAGCGGAATTGTGGGAAGTTTAGGCTACTGGCTTAGCCAACAAGGGGAAAACCGCGGAACCCAGCCTCTTTACTACTTTGCACTGGTTCAATTGCCCGTTTATGAGTATCTTGGCGTCCTTGGAACCATTTTAGCCGTTTACTTTGGAAGCAAATACAGAAAATTTGCTCACAAACCCGGCATAAGCCCGGCAGAGCAACCCTCGGACGGTTTTTCTCAAGAAGAACCCGCAGAGGTTTCCAGCCAGTCATTCCACGAGGAGGGAAACTCCACCGAATCAACCCTTACTGCCACGTCCTCCATTTCCAGTCCATTCAGTCTGACGACGTTTTACGAGAAGTCTCAACCTCTGCCTGTGCTGTTATTCCTGGTTTACTGGGGAATCACGAGTCTGATTGCCTTCAGCATTGCCGGTGAAAAAATGCCATGGCTTACCGTTCATATCACGCTGGGCTTTTTACTCGCTGGAGGCTGGGGCATCGGGTATCTGATTGATACCACCCGCTGGAAGGATGTGCTTCGCCCGGAAGGGTGGATTGGACTTGCAATCCTGCCTGTGTTCCTGACCAGCACTTCTATGGCTCTGGGAAGTGTACTGGGAAGTAATCCGCCCTTTGCAGGAAATTCCCTGACACAGTTGCAGGCTACCGGTCAATTCCTGCTCTCCACCCTCACAGCACTGGCTACATTAGCAGGAATTTTCTACGTATTCCGCAACTGGGAAACCCGTCAGGTGCTTCGACTGGGGACCCTGACCATTTTTGCGATCCTTACCATACTCACAGCACGGACTGCTTACCGTGCCTCTTTTATCAATTACGATTATCCTACGGAATATCTGGTCTATGCCCATGCCGCGCCGGGTCCCAAACAGGTATTGAAACAGGTTGAGGAAATCTCTCAGCGCCTGACCAAAGGTCGCGACCTGGTAGTAGCCTATTCGGGAGATGCCAATTATCCGTTCATCTGGTACCTGCGTTATTATCCCAATGCGCGCGCTTTTGGCTCTCAACCAACCCGTGATTTGCGGGAAGCCGCGGTAATCATTGCTGGAGAAGATGTCTTCAACAAGATTGATCCGGTTGTTGGAGATAACTACATCCAGTTTGAATACATGCGCCTGTGGTGGCCCATGGAAGATTACAAAAATTTGACCTGGGAGAGAATTCGCAATGCCATTACCTCGCCAGATTATCGCGCGGCGCTATGGGATATCTGGTTGAATCGGGATTATCGAAAGTATGCCCAATTAACCAACAGGACTGATTTGACCCTTGAAAACTGGTCTCCAGCGGCACGAATGCGCCTTTACATTCGCAAAGATGTGATTGGGAAGATGTGGGAGTATGGAATTCCAGCCCAAGCCATTGAAGAAACCACTCCGGAAGATCCCTATCAGGCGGGGATGATCAATCTCACTCCCGATCGCGTGATTGGCGCCAGCGGGTCTAATCCCGGTGAGTTCCAGGCGCCGCGAGGAATGGCTCTCGCACCCGACGGAACGTTATATGTGGCTGACTCACGCAATCACCGTATTCAACACTTCTCCGCAGACGGAACCCTTTTGCATCAGTGGGGTACTTTTGCTGACCTGTCTCAGGGCGATGCGCCAGGAGGCACTTTCAATGAACCATGGGATGTAGCCGTAGGGCTGGATGGGACTGTATTCGTCACCGATACCTGGAATCATCGCATCCAAGCCTTTACTCCGGATGGCACATTCCTGCGAATGTGGGGATATTTCGGTCAGGCGGAGACTCCCGATGCATTCTGGGGACCGCGTGGTTTAGCCATTGACCAGCGGGGACGAGTGTATGTCACGGATACCGGAAACAAACGCGTAGCCATATTCGAACCCAATGGAACTTTTGTGGCTCAGTTTGGCACTGCCGGATTGGATGTCGGGCAATTTGATGAACCTGTTGGAATTGCCATTGACAGAGATGGACTGGTGTACATTGCGGATACGTGGAATCAGAGAGTACAGGTGTTTGTACCAGATGTTTCAGGAACCGTATTTACTCCTATTCGGCAGTGGGAAATTGTGGGATGGTATGGGCAGTCTTTAGAGAATAAACCTTTCTTGAAAGTTTCTCCGGTGAACGGACATGTCTTTGTCACTGACCCAGAGGGGTATCGGGTGCTGGAATTCAATTCCGACGGCAGTTTTGTCCGCGGATGGGGCTATTACAGCACCAATTACGATGGATTTGGTCTGGCATCAGGTCTTGCTATTGATGCCGAAGGGAAAGTGTGGGTCAGTGATGGGGTAAATAACCGCGTCCTACGGTACACCCTGCCCTGAACCAATGCCTGAATAGCAAACAAGCGGAGCGCATCAAAAAGGCTCCGCTTGTTTGTTTCATTAAAACGCCACCCTTATCGCGCACCCTTGCGTCCAAATTGACGTTCCAATAAATCAGCGGAGAGATGGATCATTGTGGGACGTCCATGGGGACAGGTACGTGGAGATTGGCAGGCTTCCAAATCCCGGAGCAAGGCTCGCTGTTCTTCAGGAGATAACACCTGTCCGGCTTTCACCGCAGTACGTTTGCAAATTCGGGCGATCAGGCGGGCTTCTACCTCTGATTGAAGAGGGGTTTCATCTTCCTCAAAGTCTTCTACCACGGCGCGGATCGCCGACACTGGATCGGCTCCGGCAAGGATCACAGGGATTGCGGTCACGCGGAAGGTGGAAGGACCGAAAGGCTCAATTTGAAAACCAACGCGATTCAGTGTTTCTAATTCGTTTTCCAACAGCCTCGCCTGTGATGGAGAGAGATGAACCAGCACCGGCTCTAACAAAGTCTGCGCCGGGATGCCATCGGCTTTTTTCTGGATAAACCGCTCAAACAAGACGCGCTCATGAGCCGCATGTTGATCAATCAGGTATAAACCGTCTGGACCTTCTGCAACCAGATACGCCATAGCCACCTGTCCAACCAGACGCAACAACGGCAACATCCCCGATGGCAGCGTGGACTGGACTGGGGGAGATGAGTTCTCCGAGACCGGGGACACTGGTTCTTCAGCCGTTGCCTCTGAAGAAAACCACATGCTCTGTGCCTGGCGAGACATCTCCCAGGCAGGATCAATACTGGATTGTCCCGTCACTGGTCGTTGCCAAACCGAAGGTGGAACAACCGATGGAACAGGATTGGCAGTGAGCAATGCGCGCCGAGCAGCACGCGAGACGGCACTGAAAACTCGATCGGGATTTCGGAATCGCACCTCGGCTTTGGTCGGATGAACATTGACATCCACCTCTTCCGGATGAAGAGAAACAAAGAGAATTGCCATCGGATAGCGCCCAACCATGAGCATGGTGTGGTAAGCCTGAAGCAGAGCAGTGTTGAGCGCCGTATCCTGCACCCAACGTCCGTTGACAAAAAAAGTGATTTCTTTTCGATTGGAACGGGTCAATCCCACCGGGCTGGTGAACCCAGAAACCGATACCATATCATCTTCATATTCAACTTCCAGCATCTGACGGGAAATGTCCACATCATACATCTGAACCAACACTTCCCTGCGGTTTCCGTTTCCCGTTGTTTGGAAAACAGGGGTTCCATCATGGAACAATTGAAAACGAACATGGGGATAGGCTAAAGCATATCGCGTAACCAGTGCATCAATTTGCTGACGCTCGGTTTGATCACGCTTCAGGAACTTTAATCGAGCAGGTACGTTGAAAAACAAGTCCTCAACGCGCACCAGAGTTCCCACAGGGGCTCCAACCATTTCTAAAACGCCCACTTTCCCACCATCAACCCGAATCCGGGCGGCTGTAGTTTGTTGCGGCGGACGGGACACCAGAGAAAAATGGGAAACCGACGCAATCGAAGCCAGTGCTTCGCCGCGAAAACCCAGCGTGGCAATGCGGAATAAGTCCTCCGCCGTTTGGAGTTTACTGGTAGCGTGGCGCATCACTGCCAGTGTCAATTCCTCTTGAGGAATCCCATTGCCATCATCGGACACCTCAATCACCCGACGCCCTGCATTTTCCACCCGCACGACAATCTGATGAGCCTGGGCGTCCAGGGCATTCTCAATCAACTCTTTGACTACGGAAGCCGGACGTTCTACCACCTCGCCGGCGGCAATTTGTGAGGCAACTTCTTCTGGTAAGATATGAATGGGCATGCTGTGGATTATACATTAATCTAACGCTCCCATTCCTTGTAAAGAGTTACGGTATACTTTGCATATGACGTTTACCACATTGTTCATGGACTTAGATGACACGCTTTATCCCCCTGAAAAAGGGGTTTGGGACGCTATCGGAGAAAAAATCAACGAGTACATGGAAACCCGAGTAGGGATTGCTCCAGAAGAGGTTCCTGCTTTAAGAGAGAGCCTGTACCGAACCTATGGGACTACCCTGCGAGGGCTGATGTTGACTCGTGGGATTGACCCTGCTGATTACCTGGAATTTGTCCATGATATTCCTCTCAAAGCATTCCTCCACCCAACGCCCGAAATCCGCGAAATCTTATTGAAGTACCCATTGCGGAAAATCATTCTGACCAATGCCGACCGCAATCACGCCATGCGGGTACTGCAAGTGCTGGAACTCGATGGGGTGTTTGAGCAGGTAATTGATGTCATGGATATGCTTCCCTATTGCAAACCTTTACCAGAAGCCTTTCTAAAAGCACTGGAAAAAGCCGGCTCGTTAAAGGCAACAGAATGTATTTATCTGGACGATAATGTTTCAAACCTGCGCACCGCAAAAGAATTGGGCTTTTTTACCATTCACGTTCATCCTGAAATTACCTGCACAGAATGCCACAACCACATTCCCTATCTGCGGTATCTTCCTCAGGTGCTCGATCCAATCCTAAAGGAGGATCACCACTCATGAAAGAGATTGGGATTCTTGGCTGGTGTGTCATTGGGTTCCTGGCAGTTCTGGTTATCGGGTTCAATTTATGGTTATACGAATTTTTCAAGAACAAAGGGGAAATCCCAGAAATCCAGGTTCTCCGGAGATCTTTTCAGACTCTTCAAAATCCGTTTGGCAAAGAACAGGAACAAATTTCGGAACTAGCAAAACGAGTCCGGGAAATTTCTTCTCCACCCGCAAAGAAAGAATAAAAGAGAGACCTGGTTTGTTGTATAATGCCCCAATAGGATTTTCATTCTATCTTAAGCCTGCCATGATAGCCTCATGGCAAGGAGTAATTTATGAATAAGTCGATTCGTTACTTCGTATTTGGGTTTCTCGCGCTGATTCTGTTAGCAGGTGCCTTCTCTGGCGGGATTGTTGTGGGCTGGTTGCTCCCCGAAAGAAGCGCATCTGCTTCACCTTCTGGACCTTTCCCTTCTTCTGCAAGTACCACAGGAGGAACTCCAAAGGATCTGGAGCAATTGTTTAAGCCCTTCTGGGAAGCGTGGAACATCGTGAACGATCAATATGTGGAGCAACCGGTAGATCAGGAAAAATTGATGCGGGGGGCTATCAGCGGGATGTTACAATCTCTGGGAGACCCGCATACTTCTTACATGGATCCCGACCAGTTCCGGCAAGCCAACATGCCTATGAGCGGCGAATATGAGGGCATTGGCGCATGGGTAGATATTACCGGTGCCTATGTTAAAATCATCAGCCCAATGCCAAACTCTCCGGCGGAAAAGGCAGGCTTAAAAGCCGGGGACATCATTCTGAAAGTAGATGGTGAAGACATGACCGGCATGGATGGCAACCTTGTCCTGAGGCGCATCCTGGGACCAGCCGGGACGAAAGTGACTCTCACGGTTCAGCGGGAAGGGGAAAGTGAACCTCTGGAATTTACCATCACCCGCGCGAAAATTACCATTCCCAGTGTGGAAAGCAAGATGCTCGATGAGGAAATCGGCTACATCCGACTGTTCACCTTTGGCGAAAAAACTACCGATGAACTGAAAAGCGCTCTGAAAGAAATCCTCAAGGAAAATCCAAAAGGTCTGGTGCTGGACTTGAGGAACAACGGTGGTGGATACTTAACCACTGCTATTGAGGTGGTCTCTCAGTTTATCGATAAAGGTGTCGTTATGTATGAACAGTATGGGGATGGTCGAGAAAAATCGTTCAACGCCATTCCCGGTGGGCTGGCAACCAGAATTCCTCTGGTGGTGCTTATCAATGAAGGAACTGCCTCCGCTTCCGAAATTACTGCCGGAGCCATTCAGGATTATCAGCGCGGAATTCTTGTAGGGACAACTTCCTTTGGAAAAGGCTCGGTGCAGAATTGGGTAGCGCTGGAAAATGATCAGGGCGCTATCCGTGTCACGGTAGCCCGCTGGCTCACCCCCAACAAGCGGCAGATTAATGGTTCCGGGCTGAACCCAGACGTGGAGGTTCCGCTGACCGAAGAAGACATCAAAGCCGAAAGAGATCCTCAACTGGATAAAGCCGTTGAATTGTTAAAAAGCGGAAATGTAAACCCATAGGCTGAGAACCAATGAAAAAAGGGTTGGACATTAACGTTCCAACCCTTTTTTTCTTAAAGCGAAAAGGCAAACACCATTATAATCGGGGATGTGAAAAAATTTCTCATCGCTCTTGTCCTTCTGCTTGGCGTCCTTTTCATCATCGGGCGAGCCGCGGAAATGCAGGATATTGGAAAAGTTCTCCAACGGGGAGAGTTTGGATGGATTTCCCTGGCATTTGTGCTCTTATTGGGATGGTTTTTTAATTTAGGGCTTACTTACCAGTCCATCTATGACATCCTGGACATGCCTGTCTCCGCGTTTTATATGACACGAATGGCGACTGCGGTAAACTTTCTGAACATTGTGGCACCCAGCGCAGGTTTAGGCAGTGTAGCCATTTTCATGTCTGATGCGGTTTCCAACAATCGCTCAACAGGAAAAACTGCCATCGCCGCGGTAATATTTGTGTTACTGGAGTATGTAGCCGTCCTCACCGTTTTGATTTTCGGTCTTGCGGAACTTGCCTATCGAAACAATTTACATTGGGCAGAGATTCTTGCTTCGTTGATATTGCTCATTGGCGCACTTGGATTGGGAGTTTTGCTTTATATTGGGATGCAGTCGGCATCTCTCTTTGCGCGGGTGCTTCAATGGGGAGCGCGTACCATTAATCGCTTGCTCAAGCCTTTCATTCACAAAGAGTATCTTTCAGAAACCCGAGCCCATGAATTTGCTTATGAAGCCGCTGAAGGCATTGCCATCATTCGGAATCACCCCAAGAAAATTATCCGCCCAATTTTATTTGCCCTGTTGAATAAAGCCCTTCTCATTGGAATACTCACATTAACCTTTTTAGCCTTTCACGTCCCCTTCACACCCGGAGTGGTAATTGCAGGTTTCAGCCTCGCCTCTCTGTTTTTGATTGTGTCCCCCACCCCGGCTGGGATCGGAATTGTCGAGGGAGTGCTTACCGTAGCGTTGCGATCTCTGCAGATTCCCATTGAAGATGCTGCAGTCATTACAGTAGCCTATCGGGGAATTACTTTCTGGGTGCCTTTACTGGTGGGAATGGTCACCTTTAGAACCCTTCCCCATCATCGCTAGGTCAATAAAATTGGTTGTTATATCATCGTAAAAAGAAAGTGGAACAGGGTTACCCGATATTAACAGATATTCAACTCAAAAAATGTTGCATTAATTAGTTAAAATAAACTTGTCTGGTGAATCATTTTATGCTAGACTGAATGCAAAGGGCAACTCGGTCGAAAGAGAGGGGAAGCGCAAATGGCAGAGAAAATCCTGATCGTGGATGATGATGTACAAACCCTCCGTCTTGTAGGGTTGATGCTGGAGCGCCAGGGGTACAAAATTCTTGCTGCCAGTAACGGCACCCAGGCAATCTCCATGGCACGAACGGAACGACCCGACTTAATCTTGCTGGATGTGATGATGCCCGATGTGGATGGATTTTCGGTTGCCCGAACGTTACGAAAAGAACCTGAAACCGCCGATATCCCCATCCTCATGTTCACTGCAAAAGCCCAGGTAGAAGATAAAATCGCTGGATATGAAGCGGGCGCCGATGATTACCTGACCAAGCCTATTCATCCAGCCGAATTAACTGCACATATGCGCGCTATTCTCTCTCGAAATAGAGGGCGGATGGGAGTACCGATCGAGAGAGGCTATACGATTGGGGTAATTGGCGCAAAAGGTGGTCTGGGCGTTTCGTCTCTCACCTTAAACGTAGCCATCAATTATTTCCAAAACACCAAACAGGAAGTCATTGCGGCAGAATTGCGCCCCGGTCAGGGTTCATGGAGCACAGAACTGGGGATTCAGTCCTGCGAGGGATTGAACAACCTGCTCCGATTGAATCCTTCGGATATCAATGTGGCAACCGTCGAGAACGAATTAGTTCGTGTTCCCTATGGGATTCGCCTTTTGCTGGCTTCACCTTACGCCAAAGATGTTCCTTTGATGAAAAACACTGCCAGCATGGAAGCCGTTGTAGACCAACTCTCACTGATCGGTCGAGTAACCTTCCTGGACATTGGTACAAATGCCCATCTGGCACTGGATGAAATTCTCAACCTGACCAAAGAAATCATTGTTGTTACAGAACCTTTCCCGGCAGCCATCGCCCGAACCCGAATCCTCATCGAAGATCTCAAGCAAAGAGGTTTTGGAAAAGGGAAACTGCTCTCGCTGGTGGTCGTAAACCGCATCCGCGCAGACGTTCAACTCTCCGTAACCCAAATTCAGGAGATGTTGGGGTACAGCGTTTCACAAGTCATTCCTCCTGCGCCTGAAGTCTCATTCCAGGCAGCAACCAGAAATCTACCTCTGATCCAGGTGCAAATTGGTGGAATGCTCAGCCTCCAGTACAGCCGTTTAGCCGAAGCAATCGCCGAACGTGTCAACGTCTGAAGACTCCTTACTGGAAAAAAGAATAGCCCTTGCCCGGGAAATCCTCCGGAAAAGCCGGTATGTGGTTGCGTTTACAGGCGCCGGAATTTCTACCCCTTCCGGGATACCCGATTTTCGTTCGGCTGGAAGTGGTTTATGGGAACGGTTTAACCCTATGGAAGTTGCCTCATTGAGTGTGTTTCTTTCCAACCCCAAAAAATTTTGGGATTGGAAACGCCCGCTTATGAGGCAAATATGGGCAGCGCAACCGAACGATGCTCACCGCGCGCTGGCAGAAATGGAACGTCTGGGTACCCTGCAGGCTGTGATTACCCAGAACATTGACGGTTTTCATCAACGGGCAGGAAGTCAAACCGTATTAGAACTCCATGGCTCAATCGATTTTCTGGAATGCCTGGAGTGTCACACAACTTATCCGGTAGAAGACTTTCGCGAACTTCTTGAAACCAGTGAAGATATGCCCCGGTGTCCCAAAGATACTACGGTATTAAAACCAACCATTGTGCTATACGAAGAGATGCTTCCCGCAAAGGTCTGGATTGAAGCGAAGGAACACACCCGGAAAGCAGACTGTATGCTGGTGATCGGCTCCTCATTAGAAGTTTTTCCCGCCAATGAACTGCCACGTCAGGCGGCTTCCCAAGGGGCACGTTTGATCTTCAATAATCTCTCACCCACTCGTCTGGATCATCTGGCAACCGTGCTCCTTCCCTGGGATGTCTGCAGAGTTATCCCTCTATTAACCTGAGAAGGCTTCATTTTTTGCAGAAGGAGAATCTGGCTATTGACATATCTCAATTCTCTGGTATATTCAAACATTATTTAGCAAGTCCCCCTTATTTTTTAACCACGCAGCCCACATCGGAAGTTTTATTTTGAGAGGCAAAAAACCTACTCATAAATCTTTCCATTTGAAAGGAGGTGAGCGCTAGATCGGAGCAATAATCTGTCTCTGATCCCCTCAAACGATTTCAATCTTCTCATTACATCCCCAAAAAGAACAATTTCCAAAGGAGGAACAGAATTTTATGAAGACCCGTGTTGCTGTATTTGTATTGCTGATTGTCGCCCTGTTGGTGACAGCCTGTCAGGCAGGCGGTGGGGGAACCATCAAAGTGGCAGTTCTGGCTCCGATGAGCGGACAGGTTTCTACGTTTGGCATTTCTACCAACAATGGTGTTCAACTTGCAGTTGAGGAATGGAATGCCAAGGGTGGCATCAATGGAAAGAAAATTGAGACCGTGGTTGCCGACAGCCAGTGCTCCGCCGACCCAGCCGTGAACGCCGCAAACAAAGTCATTCAGGAAGATAAAGTCAAGTTCATCATTGGCGAGGTTTGCTCCAGCGCTTCTATTCCCGTATCGGAAATTGCCGAAGCCAATCAGGTAGTGCAGATTAGCCCCACCTCGACTAACCCCCAGGTGACTTTGAACAAAGACGGCTCCACCAAGAAGTATGTCTTCCGCGCTTGCTTCATTGACCCCTTCCAGGGGACTGTAATGGCAAAATATGCGCTGGATAAGGGATACAAAACCGCCTTTATCATGTTTGATCAGGGCAATGACTACGTGCGCGGTCTGGCTGAGTACTTCGAAAAAGCCTTCACCGAAGCCGGTGGACAGATCGTGGGCAAAGAATCCTACACCAAGACCGACACCGACTTCTCCGCCATTTTGACCAAAGTGGCTGAATCCAAAGCCGAAGTGCTCTTCCTGCCCGATTACTACCCCATTGTGAACCTGGTGGGTGCGCAAGCCAAAGAAAAAGGCGTAACTGCTGTGATGATGGGTGGTGACGGTTGGGACTCTGCTGATCTGGACCTCAAAGCCGCAGACGGTGGATTCTTCTCCAATCACTACTCGCCTGAAGATCCTCGCCCGATTGTGCAGTCCTGGGTAGCCAATTATCAGAAGAAATACAATGCCGTTCCCGACGCTCTGGCGACTCTGGGCTATGACGCAGCGAACCTGCTCTTTGCGGCGATCCAGAAAGCCGGCACTGATGACACCACCAAGGTTGCCGAAGCGCTGGCTTCTCTGGAATATGAGGCGGTTTCCGGCAAGATCACCTTTGACGCTCAACACAACCCGGTAAAGAATGCTGTGGTGCTCTCTGTAAAGGATGGGAAGGTTTCCTTCTCCGCCTCGGTGGCACCGTAACCTGAAACTGGACAAAGAGGGGCGGATCGCCCTCCGCCCCTCTTTCTCACAGATCCATGTCTTTTCCGGGAGCGATTTCCACCAGCATTTACCCTTTCAGGGGAATTTTGATTCATTTTCCTCTGGTTTTTTCGGTGCGCCAGCAACGAGGAAACCAAAATTTTAATTTTGGTCCGTCGGGGTAACTCATATGAATCGTTCTGAATCGATAAGAAAACCCCCTTCCCTTTTGGAATCACTAGTCCAACGGCGAACACTGGGGTATTTGCTATTAGGGCTGGTTTTGCTGGTAGCCATCTGGCGCCTGGGGAATGCACTGCTTGAAAATCCATCTCTATTCCTCCAGCAAGTGACCAATGGTTTGCAGATTGGATTTGTCTATGCCCTGATTGCGCTCGGGTACACCATGGTGTATGGTATTGTGCGGTTGATTAACTTTGCCCACGGTGATGTATTTATGGTGGGGGCATTCACCAGTTTCTATGCAATCTCCCGCATTCAACTACACCTCTGGACCCGGGTGCTCTTCCCTGATCTCAACCCGTTCATTGCTGATGCCATTGGCACAATATCGGTCGTGTTGCTCTCGATGGTTGTATGTGCCCTTCTTGCCGTCACGATCGAACGGGTGGCTTACAAACCCTTGCGCAACGCGCCAAGAATCTCCGCATTGATTACCGCGATTGGGGTTTCTTTCTTTCTAGAGTATTTTGGCGCTCTGAATTTTGTCTATACCGCCAACTACATCACCTACCGGCGTCCATTTGATGTGGTTACCTGGGTGATTGGAGAACAGGGAGTACAGGTCCTCCAAAAAGGGCAGGAAGTACCAGCGGGTGCGATTATTTTCTCTAACATTTCATTCATCATCATTGTGGTTTCCATTATCCTGCTGGTTTTACTCCAGTACTTCGTCAAGAACACCCGCACCGGAAAAGCCATGCGCGCCACTGCTTATGACCGCCAGACGGCTCGCCTTATGGGGGTGGACGTCGATGCGACCATTTCAACCACCTTTGCCATTGGCGCAGCACTGGCTGGAGCCGCAGGGGTATTGTATGCCATTGCTTACCCGCAAGTAGTCTTCTGGATGGGCATTATTCCCGGGTTGAAAGCGTTCGTTGCGGCTGTGCTGGGAGGAATTGGGAGTATTCCCGGCGCAGTCGTGGGCGCTTTAATCCTTGGACAGGCAGAAACGCTCAGCGCTGCGTACATCTCCACCCCTATGCGCGATGCCATTGCCTTTTCCATTCTGATCATTGTTTTGCTGGTCCGCCCCACCGGTATCTTTGGAGAAGCCCAACGGGAGAAGGCATAGTATGAAACGCATCAGTCGAACCACTTTGATCTTCCTTGGAAGTATCGTGGCTTTCACCCTTGTGGTGCAGGTCCTTATTTCGCTGGATGTGCTCAGCCCCTTCTGGAACACTATTCTCCGACAGGGGGCTGTCATGGCAATTGTGGGGCTGGGGCTTAACTTGATCTACGGCTTCAATGGACAATTTTCCCTGGGGCAATGGGGATTCTATGCCATTGGCGCCTATTCCGCCGCAGACATCACCTATCGCTGGACGAACGACGCCAACTCCAACGGGTTGACTGTGCTGTTCTTCACCATTTTGCTGGTTGGCGCCTCTATATTGATCCTCTACCGCGTGTTTGGGAAAATTCGTGGGGTGGATCCACTTTCAGCATTCGCCATTTATTTGATTGCCGCCGTGGGGCTAACTGCCCTTGCCGTATCGATTGGTAATCTGACAGCACCCGCAGTGAACGGCATCCTTAAAGCCTTACCAGCCAACATCGCCAATACGCTGGTTTATCTGCTGGCAGTGATCATTGGCGGAGTCCTGGCGGCAGAGGTAAGTTTCCTGTTCGGCTTGCCCGTGCTCACCCTCGGCTCAGATTATTTTGGCATTGCCACACTGGGATTCACCATCATCGTCAAGGTACTGTTGGACAATTCCGATGTGATGTTTGGCTTCGTGGAGATGAAGGGGGCGCGCGGGATGATCGGCATTCCCAAACTGACCTCATGGATTTGGGTCATGCTGTTCCTGATCCTGGTCATTGTCATCACCCGCAATTTATTACACTCCAGTTATGGACGTGCCATCATCTCCGTGAGAGAAGATGAAATTGCCGCGAAAGCCATGGGGATTGACATTGGACATTACAAAACCCTCACCTTTGTGCTGGGTTGTCTGTTCGCCGGTCTGGCAGGCGGGTTATATGCACACATCAACGGGTTCCTGCATCCGGACACGTTTAACTTCATTAAATCCTTTGACCCTATGATCATCGTGGTCTTTGGAGGGTTGGGCAGTGTCACAGGGACGGTGTTTGCCGCTTTTGCCTGGCAATTGGTGTTGGAAGGCATTTTGCGCAGTATTTTGCCGCCCGGCTTTGAAACCTGGCGGTATGTGGTTTATCCCCTGCTGCTGTTGGTGATGATGCTTCTCAAACCTAACGGGTTGTTCGGGAACTATGAAATTCCATACCTGAGGCAAGTTCTTCCACCCTTGAAGAAACCGGCAACCGAAACCCAAATCCCTGCGGCTAAGGAGAGCCTATGAGCGAACAGACTTCTACGCACCCCCTCCAAACCAGGTCAAATGGGCAGGAAATCCTCCGAATCGAAGGGCTGACCAAACTGTTTGGCGGTTTGAAAGCCGTGAATAATTTCAGCCTTTCGCTCAACAAAGGTGATTTGAACGGTCTGATTGGACCCAACGGGGCAGGAAAAACCACCGTTTTCAATATGATCACTGGCGTATATGTGCCCACATCCGGCTCTATCCGTTTCAATGGACAGGAAATCGCCGGACTGGAGCCGCATAAAATCAATCAGATGGGCATTGCACGCACTTTTCAAAATATCCGCCTCTTCTCCAATCTAACCGTGCTGGACAACGTGCGAATTGCCTATCACCCTCATGCAGGGTACAGCCTGACGGACGCAATTTTCCACAACGCAAAATACAAAGAGAACGAACGGATTCTCACCGAAAGAGCACAAGAGTTTTTAGCCGTCTTCAATTTGCAGGATCGGCAACATGAGATTGCAAAGAACCTGCCGTATGGAGAACAACGCCGTCTGGAAATTGCCCGAGCCCTAGCCGCAGAGCCCAAATTGCTACTTCTCGATGAGCCCGCGGCTGGGATGAACCCTGCTGAATCCGTGGCGTTGATGGATTTGATTCACTTTATCCGAGAACGCTTTGATTTGACCATCCTGCTCATTGAACATCAAATGCGGGTGGTCATGGGAATATGTGAATACATCACCGTCATGGACTTCGGGGAAGTCATCGCTCGAGGAACCCCTGCCGAAATTCAGGCAAATCCACGCGTGGTTGAAGCGTATCTTGGACCTGGTTCTGCCGCATTATCCGAAAAATTCAGACGGAAGAGAACGCTATGATGCTCGAAGTAAAAGACCTCAACGTGTACTATGGCGCGATTCACGCCCTTAAAGGGGTAAACTTCCATGTGGATAAAGGCGAAATTGTCACCTTGATCGGTGCAAATGGCGCCGGAAAGTCCACCACTTTAAATACCATTTCAGGGCTTTTAAGAGCCCGTCAGGGAAGCATCCTGTTCCAGGGGGAAGACATCACCCGCACCATGCCTCAAGATATTGTTCGTAAAGGCATAGTTCAGGTTCCTGAAGGGCGTAAAATTTTCGCTACCCTCTCCGTTTTGGAAAATCTGGAAATGGGCGCCTATCTTAACAAAGATAAAACCCAAATTCAGCGAGATTTGGAGATGGTGCTGGATCGTTTCCCACGATTACGAGAACGGCGCAACCAGTACGGTGGGACACTATCGGGAGGAGAACAACAAATGCTTGCCATTGCGCGGGCATTGATGTCTCGTCCTACCCTGCTCTTACTGGATGAGCCATCCATGGGGCTTTCTCCTATTCTGGTTGAGCAAATCTTTGAAATCATCCAGGATATCAACCAGCAGGGCACAAGCATTCTCCTTGTTGAGCAAAATGCTCAAATGGCGCTTTCGATTGCCGATCGTGGGTACGTTTTGGAAACAGGGCGTGTAGTGCTGGAAGGTCCTGCACAGGAACTTCTCCATAACCCCATGGTGATCGAAGCCTATCTTGGAGGGCATGGATAGACCAACAGGCAGGTGATCTATGAAAACCTATGAAAAAATCCTCTACTTTTTTCTTCTCCCTATCCTTGCGGTGTTGTTATATCCCCCTCAATCACTTCTCAAGGGAATTGGGGTTGTCGTGGTAGCGGTTCTTCTATTCATCCTGATCGGATATTTCCTTCTAAAGGGAAAAGAACTGGCTTTGACCTTCATGATATTCATGCAGGGTATGAACGTCATCGTCCGATTAATGATGTTCTTTAGCACCGGATTTACCAATCAGGGACAACCCAATGTAACCTTCCTGATTACCTGCTTTCTGGGCTTAGCGCTTTCCTTCTGGCTTCTCGTTCGCCTCGATCAGCAGGATATTCGCCTCAGCATGATTGGTTAAAGGCGCCCCATCGATAAAAAAAGCATCCGGTTTTTCGGATGCTTTTTTTATTCCTCATCATCTTCCCAATCCAGCACTTCCCTTACCTGAGAGGTATGAGAGGCTGGTCCAATTACACCGGCATCCTCCAGGGCATCAATCAGGCGAGCGGCGCGCGTGTAACCAATGCGGAGTTTGCGCTGTAACATGGAGATGGAGGCTTTGCCTTCCTGGCGAACAATGCGTTTGGCATCCTCCAGTAATGGATCACCTTCTTTCCCTCCAAGTTCGGTATCGAACAGAGGAACCTGGGTCAATGGAACGCTGGGCGGCAAATCCATATTGACCGGTTCAATCATATTATTTGACTCACCCGATGTTTGACGAGTGGTACGCATATTGATGTCCTGAAGGCGCCAGAAA
>FWWL01001832.1_pt1 | contig 47948 bp, 37 predicted proteins | sample 2228331 | NCBI WGS metagenome assembly FWWL01 (sample SAMEA103939775, study PRJEB20133) | metagenome | reverse complement strand
CGGTGCCCTGAAGCGCGACCGACCGAGCCCGCGGGCGCCGCTCCAGGGGCGAGGCACGGCGAGGCCCGCAGGGGGAAGGGCACGGCGGGGCGGCACGGCAGGCGCGCCAGGGAATATAATAAGTGCGCAGGCGGCGGAGGTGACTTCAAGGGGGGCGGCATGAACGAGGAGTACATCCTGGTCAACGACGTGGGTACCACGGGCGCGCGCGCGGTGATCTTCGACCGCGAGGCCAGGGTGGTGCACGAGTCCTACGCGGAGATACCCCAGGTCTTCCCCCGTCCCGGATGGACGGAGCAGGACCCCGCGGTCATCTACGAAAGATGCCTGGAGGTGACCCGCGACGCCCTGCGGGAGACGGGCATCCCCGCCTCCCGCATAGCGGCCATGGGCATCGCCACCCAGAGGGCCACCAGCCTGCTGTGGGACCGCCGCAGCGGGGAACCGGTGTACAACGCCATAACCTGGCAGGACACCCGCATGTCGGATGTCTGCGAGCGGATAAACCGCAGCCCCATGTTCCGCACCCTGCACGTCATTGGAAATATATACCAGAGGATGGCCGCACTCGGAGAGGGTCTTCGCCGCAGCCGTCTGGGCAAGCTCCTCATAACCGCCGCGCACTTCACCGTGACCCCGGCGCAGTCCTCGGCCCACGCGCGGTGGATACTGGACAACGTTGAGGGCGCGGCGGAGAAGGCCGCCTCCGGCGACCTCCTCTTCGGCACGGTGGACACCTGGCTGGTCTGGAAATATACCGGTGGGAAGGTCCACGCCACCGATTATTCCAACGTCAGCGCCACGGGCATGTACGACCCCTTCGGCATGCGCTGGAGCCCCCTGCTCCTCAAGCCTTTCGGACTCCCCGCGGGGCTGGTGCTCCCGGAGATAAGGGAGACCAGCGGGGATTTCGGGACCACCGAGCTCTTCGGCGACCCCATCCCCATACGCAGCGTGGTGGCCGACCAGCAGGCGGCCCTCTTCGGCGAGGCCTGCTTCGAGCCGGGCAGCGTGAAGTGCACCAACGGGACGGGTTCCTTCATCGACATGAACACCGGGGAGGAACCCATGGCCTCGGTGCATAAACTGACCCCCCTCATCGCCTGGAGGATAGGCGGGAAGACCACTTACATGATCGAGGGGATAATCTCCAGTGCCGGCTCCTCCGTGCAGTGGCTGCGGGACAACCTGCAGATCATCAGGGAGGCCGCGGAATCCGAGGAACTGGCCGAGTCCTGCGCCGACAGCGGGGGCGTCTACGTGGTCCCCGCCTTTACCGGCCTCACCGCTCCCTACTGGGACCCTTACGCGCGGGGGACGGTCATCGGGCTCACGCGGGCCACTACCCGGGAACAGGTGGTGCGGGCCACCCTGGAATCCATCGCCTACCAGTGCCGGGACGTCATCGAGGCCATGGAGAAGGATTCCGGCATCGAGGTCAGAGCCCTGAAGGCGGACGGAGGCGCCTCGCGCAACGATTTCCTGTTGCAGTTCCTGGCCGACATACTGGACGTCGAGGTGGAGCGCCCGGAGATGCTGGAGGCCACCGCCCTGGGGGCCGCCTATCTGGCGGGCATGGCAGCGGGTTTCTGGAGTTACCCGGACGACATCCTGCGCACCAGGAAGGTGGAGAGGGTCTTCCGGCCCCGCATGGATTCCCGGACCCGCGAGCTCCTCTACGGCGGGTGGAAGAGGGCGGTGGAACGCGCACGGCGCTGGGCCTGAGGCCTCTCCTTCAGTGGTTTCCTGAAGGAGGTCGTCCCATCCGCGGGCAGCAAGGATGTCCCCTGCAGGCACGGACTCTCCTTCGGTCTTCCCCGTGACGGCCGAGGTATTCCCCGCGCCCTGGGAAACAGCGTCTCCGGCCCCTCGGGGTTGAGGGCCATCAGCAGGTATTCCCCGCGCCCCGGGAAACTGCCTGCCCGCCTCGGGGAGGTTGACGACCCTGGCACCTCTCCGTAAGAATTAAAGTTAAAGTCAACTTTAATTTTATGTCAGCTCCGGAGGGGCGGCGGAGCGGGCGCCTACCGCGTGCCGCCCGCGGGGTCGGGACGGGATGGAATCCCCTGACGCGGCAGGAGGCCGGGCGGGACGGACTCCGGCGAGCGCGACGGGGCGGATGACGGGGAGGTGGCGAGATGTCTCTTCCGGACCGGAACAATCCTTATTCCTTCAACCCCTACCTGGAGTGGCGGAACAAGGTGGACTACTACGCCGACGACCCGTTCCTGCAGAAGATGGTGGCCGTCTTCGCCGGTGACCAGGCCGAGGAAGTGGACCGGGAAGCCCGGGAGTTCTCTCGCAAAGCATCCTTCCGCTGGCGAGACCTGGCGGAACGCATCGCCAGTCCGGAAAAACGGCCCTACCTCATGCACTACGACGGGCACCGGAACCGGGTGGACCGCATAGTGCGGCCCCATGAGGTGGAGGTCATGGAGAGGGAGATACTCGCCGAGCGCCTGTTCTCCGATTCCACCTCCCCCTGGACGCGCTTCGTCAAGTTCTTCCTTCTGAGCGAGAACTCCGAGGCAGGGGTGGTGTGCCCCCTGACCTGCACCTGGGGGCTCGTGGCCTTGCTGGAAAAATATGCCGATAGGCCCGAGACCAGGCGGATCCTCCAGCATGCCAAGGAGGGGATAGACGGGGATTACGCCCTGGGGGCGCAGTTCGTATCCGAGATCCAGGGAGGCTCCGACGTCCCCGCCAACCTGGTGGAGGCGGTGGAGGAGGGAGGGGAGTGGCGCCTCTACGGAAACAAGTTCTTCTGCTCCGCGGCCCATGCTGATTACGCCGTGGTCACCGCCAAGCCCCGGGGCTCGGAGCGGGTGGGCTGCTTCGTGGTCCCCATGTGGCTGGACAAGGAGAGGGAGAAGCGCAATGGGTACACCATCGACCGCTTGAAGTGGAAGATGGGCACCGTGGAGCTGCCCACGGCGGAGATCACCTTCGACGGTGCGCTGGCCTACCCCGCGGGTCCCCTGGACCGTGGCGTGGCCATCGTGGTGGGCATAGTCCTCACCATCTCCCGCCTGGTGGTGGGCCTGAGCGGCGGCGCGGGCATGGCCCGGGGACTGCGCGAGGGCAGGAAATACGCCGAGTTCCGGACCGCCTTCGGCCTGCCCCTGCAGGCCTTCCCCATGGTGGCCGCCCAGATTGAGGACTACGAGAGGTGCACGAAGCGCACCATTGCCGGGAGTTTCAAGCTCTACCGGGAGTTCATCGACCTGCCGGGAGGGCTGGCCCCGGGCCTGACCACCCCCGAGCCACTGGAGATCAAGAGGAAGCGCTTCCGGGTGCGCCAGCTGGTGATGCTCCAGAAGATCACCGTGGCCTCGGATGCCAACGACTACGCGCGCAGGGGGATAAGCATATTCGGTGGCCACGGAGTCATGGAGGATTTTTCCATATTCCCGAGGATGCTGCGCGACGGCTTGGTCAACGAGCTCTGGGAAGGGCCGCGTAACGTTCTGCTCACCCAGATGCACCGGGATTTTCACCGCGTGGCGGAATGGTACCCGGCACGGGAGTTCGTGGCCGACCTCCTTGAGGGCTCCGACCCCCTGCTGGTCAGGGAGCTCTCGGAGGAGATAGAGGAGCTGCTCTCCGTGCCCCACCTTTTCCAGATGGACCGCCGGACCATGGACATCTGTCTGCGCTGGGACGATTTCTGCTCCCGCCTCTTCCACGCTTACCAGGACCTGGCCCTCGCCGAGGCCGAGGCGGCGGTCGCCCGGGAGGGGGTCGCCGCCGGGCGGGTCCCGGGCGCCTGAGCCGCCGGCGCGAGGGACGCGGACGGTAACCGGGTCGGGGGGCGCGGTACCTCTCCACGGCCGGGAGAAAGAAGGATGAAGGAGGAAAAGAGGAAGTCCACCATATCCGAGCTGGCGGCGGAGTTCGGTATCGCCCCCAGCGCCATACGTTATTACGAGGAGATGGGCCTCCTCGAGCCCCACCGCAACAGCCGCAGGGGCCAGAGGCTCTACGGAGAACGGGAGAGGGCTCGCCTCAAGCTCATCCTGCGCGGGCGCCGCTTCGGGTATTCCCTCTCCGAGATCGCCGACATCCTCGAACTTTACGACGCCCATCCCACCCAGTCCCCCCAGATCATACGCACCCTGGAATACGGCTTCCGGCATATTAGGGAGATGGACGAGAGGATCGAGGAGCTCCTGGAGATAAGGAGGGAGATGCTCGAGTTCGCCAAGAGCTTCCTGCGGATACTGGAGGAGGACGAGGACCGGGAAGCTCGTTCCTTCGCCGCCGTGGCCGCCGAGGTCATCCGGGAGCTGGAGGGGAGGGATTTCGGCGGTCGCCGTGCCCCGGCCCGGTCGACTGCGCCGAGGGCGTCCGGGGCCGGGAGCCGGAGAGGGCGCGGAGGAGGCGCGCGCAGGGATTAGGTACAGGCCGCGACGCGGGGACGGTGCGCCGGACCCGCTTCGGGATGAGGGACGTCCGGAGTAAGGAGGAGGCAGGCCATGTTCGATTTCATCATGACCGAGGAACAGAAGAGGCTCCAGGAGGAGGTCCGGGACCTGGTGAGATGGGTGCCCCGCCAGCTCATCCTGGACATGGACGCCATGATCGCGCCGTTTCCCAGGTTTTTCCTGGAGGAGTGCGGGAGGAGGAACCTGCTGGGCCTGCGCTTCCCCGAGGAGTACGGAGGCCGCGGCCTGAAGTGGGAGGACGAGATCATCGCCATCTCCGAGATGTCCCTTGTGGGGGTCCCCCTCACCTGCCTCTATTCCCTGGTGAGCATCGTGGGAGAGTGCATCGTGCAGTTCGGCACCGAGGACCAGAAACAGCGTTTCCTGGTCCCCACCATCAAGGGTGAGAAGGTCTGCGCCGAGGCCCTCACCGAGCCCCGCGGCGGCTCCGACTTCTTCGGCGCCACCTGCACGGCGCGGCGCGAGGGCGACCACTACGTCCTCCGCGGGCAGAAGCGCTTCATCGTGGGTGCGGAGGGGGCGGACTATTTCATGGTCTACGCCCGCACCGACCCGGACGCGCCGCCCCGGGACGGGCTTAGCTGCTTCCTGGTGGAGAGGGACGAGAGCGTGGAGGTGAAGACGGTCTACGGGCTCATGGGGGCGCGGGGGAGCGGCACGGGGAGGGTCCTCTTCCGGGACACCAGGGTGCCGGCGGAGAACCTGGTGGGGAAGGAGAACGGGGCCTCCCACATCTTCTACCGCATGATGGTCCCCGAGCGCATGACCTCGGCGGCGGGGTGCATAGGGGCGGCGAGGGAGGCCATCGAGATCGCCGCCCGCTACACCACGCGGCGCAAGGCCTTCGGCGTCCCCATCAAGAGTTTCCAGGCGGTGAACTTCATGATCGCCGAGAGCCTGATCAAGCTGGACGCCATGGCCAGCCTGGTGTGGATGACGGCCAGGGCCATCGACGCCGGCGTCCCCCACGGGAGGATGCGGCGCATGGTCTCGGAGTCCAAGAAGTTCGCCACCGAGGCCGTCTGGGACATCTGCTACAACGCCATGCAGGCCATGGGCGGCATCGCCTACACCAACGTCTATCCCATCGAGAGGATGCTCCGCGACGCCCGCCTTCTCTCCATCTGGACGGGGACCAACCAGATCATGAACCTCATCATCCAGCACGAGTTCTACAAGGAGCTGCAGCAGGAGGTTAAGGGCAAGCGGGACGTGGAGCTGGACGCTCCGGAGGCCTTCAACGAGGAGGAGAAGATATACGAGTGACCGCGGGGTGGGGCACCGGAGCGCCGGAGCGCGGAGAGGCCGCGAGGTGCGGAGATCGTCCTGAGTTCGCGGTCTTCCCGACGCCATGAGTGCCAGCGTGCGGAGCGGCCGTTCCCGCCGCAGGAGGTGGAGGCCTAAGGGCGTCTGCCTCCGCTGCGCTTCCGCTTCCCCTTTTTTCTCCCGGGGGGCGCCAGGGAATCGAGGATGGGACGTAGTATGGAGGACGCCGCCTCCTCTCCCCTGGTGAGTATCCATTCCTCCTCGAAGGCCACCATGTAGGTGAGGAAGTAGAAGATGAGGATGAACACCCAGGCCAGGTAGCCCGCGTCCAGGGAGGGATCCAGGGTGCCCTCCTCGATCCCCGCCCGGACCAGGCGTTCCAGCTCCTCCTCCCGTTCCTCGAGGAGGGCGTCGATGTTCTCCTGGAACTCGCGCGTGGCCGCCTCGGAGATGGTGTTGACCACGATGCGCAGCATGTCCGGGTTCTCCAGGGCGAAGCGCAGGTGGGAGCGCATGAGGGCGTCGGCGAGCTCCACGAAGTCCCTGGCCGGCGGGAGCTCCCGCCACAGGTGATCGACTATGGCCGAATAGACCTCGTTGCGAACGGCGTAGAAGAGCTCCCGCTTGGTGGGGAAATAGCGGTAGATGGCGCGTTTGGTTATCCCCGTGGCCTCGGCGATGTCGGACATGGAGGCGCCGTCGTAGTTCTTGGCGGCGAAGCACCGCAGGGCCGCCTCGATGATGGCCCCGCGGCTGTTGCGCCGCGTCCTTCTTGCCGGGTTTTTCCTCCCGGGCACGGTCAACCCCCGATCTCCCCCGTGGTGGACACGCTGGCCAGGAGTCTGTCCACCAGCTCCAGGTATTTCCGCTTGTCCGAGAAGGGGACCTCCAACCCCAGGGCGTTGGCTATATAGACGATCTCCATGAGGGCGATGTAGCTCCAGGCGAAATCGCCGACTTCCAGGTCCTCCACCACCTCTCCCCGCCGTTTGGCTTCCTCGAGCATGTAGGTAACCGCGTCGTGGAGTCGGTGCAGGCGGTCCACGGGGGTGCGGTGGAACCCGCCCTTCCCCAGCTCGGGGATGGAGTAGTAGTAAGCCCGCATCTTGGTCCGGTGCCGGAGGGTGAAATCGAAGGCCGCCTCGGCCGCCTCCCGCAACCCCCCCAGTTGGGTGGTCCTCTTCAGCACCCTGCGCACCACGTAATCGGAGATGTCCTCGACCGTGCGCTGCCGCATGCGCTCCACCAGGTCGCGCTTCCCTTCGAAGTGCTGGTAGAGGACGGGCTCGGTTATCCCCGCCTCGGCGGCGATGTCCGCGGTGGTGCAGGAGTAATAGCCCTTGCGCGCCAGACACCTTTCGGCGGCTTTCAGTATGCTCTCCCGCCTCTTCTCGGGCGGCAGCCTTTTCCGGGCCATGGTCTTCCTCTCGGCGTTCCTCCTCGGCGAGCGGCCGGCGCCTCGTCGCGCCCTGGCAGACCTACCATCGCCGCTCCACAGTAGATTTAAACACCGGTTACTAAAAACCTTTTAAAGGATATCACAGTCAGCGTCCTTCGGTGGGTGCGGGAGCTCCGCGTCGCCCTCCTCGCTGCCTCCCGCCTCAGACGTCGCGCTTCCCTGCGGCGATGCGGCACCCCCGGAGGGGGAGGACCTCTCCGCAACCCTGGCGCGCAGCCAGGCGCGGACTGCTTCCTTCCTCTCCTCGGGGTCCTCCAGGTCGTATGCCCGTCCGCCTATCTCCAGCACTCTGTCTCCCGTCGCCACCACCCGGTATCCCTTCGTGGGATCCAGGGTGTCCCATCGCCCTCACCCTGTATTATTGCGTGGGATCCGGTTTTCCCATCGCCCTTACCCGGAATCCTTGCTGAGATGGAGTTGGGCCTGATCCGCCTGGGCCCGGGGAGTGCCGCGGCATCGCAGGGAGCGAGGCCTGGCCATATCCTTGCCCTGTCCTACACGCATCCCGGTCTGCACCCTTTTCATGAGCGTCCGCCGGGCGCCGCGCGCTCCCGCCCACGCCTTAAAAGATCCCGGGTCCGCTTCCTCCATCGTGATGAGCATGTCCGCACGGTTCTCCACCGGAAGGGGCCGGGCCTCGCTTCTGTCATCCCCTCCGGTCATCGCGTCCGGACGGAGACCGCTCGAAGGCGGTGGCCTTCCCGCGTAACGCCGTCCCCTTCAGCCCCGGGAGGGGGCGGGGAAGCCCAGGCGTTTCTGGGTGTGGGCGGCCAGCTTGATCAGCCAGGGATACTGGCGCGCCCTGACTCCCAGGAAGCGGGTCTGGATGAACTCCAGGATGACGCCCACCGAGTCCAGGGTGTCCAGGTAGGCGTAATCTATGGTCATCCCCAGTTGTTTGAGGGTGCCCCGTTGCAGTATCCCGATCCCTGCCGCCCGGGCCGCCTCCAGCCTTTCCTCCAGATTGTCCACGGCGAAGCCCAGGTGATGCAGCCCCTCTTCCCTGTCGCCCAGGGTGTGCAGGTGGAAACTGTCACCTTCCAGTATCTGGATGAGCTCCAGCTGGATCCGCCCGCTGTAGCCCATGGCGATGCGCCCCTTGAGGGTGGTCTCCCTTCCGCGGTCCAGGCAGTAGGCGGTCTCCCCTTCCAGGACCAACCAGGGACCGATGCCGAAGACCTCCTCGAAACGGCGTATGGTGCTCTCCATGTCCCTGACCACCAGGCCCACCTGGGCCAGGCGGGGCATGCGCAGGAGCTCGCTCGAAAACATCGCTCCTCCTTTCAGCGACGACGCGGGGGGAGCTGGGCGAGGATGTTGGCCACCCCCCTCACCAGGTTCTCCTCGTAGACCTCACGGGGGAACCTGCGGGTGTTCATCCAGTGGATGACGGTGGATTCCACCATGCCCACGATCATCACCGAGGTGATGTAGATGCGCTCCGGGGGAACGGCCTCGGTGTCCGTGTAGTAGCTGATGCGCTCCTTGACCAGGTCTATTATGGAGGACCTGATCTGGGTCACCCTCTCCTGGGAACGCTTGTCCACGTTGAGGTCGGTGTCGTAGATCAGGCGGAAGCCGGATTCGGAATGCTCCACGAAGTCGAAGTAGGAGCGCACGCCACTGCGGATGGCCTCTATCCAGGTCACCTCGGATGTGTCCGGTTTGAGCAGGGACTGGCGGAGGTTCTCCCCGGCCCGGTCGATGATGGCCAGGAGGAGGTCCAGCTTGCTGGGGAAGTGGCGGTAGAGGATGGGCTTGGTCACCTCCGCCCTTTCGGCGATGGTGTCCATGAGGGCCCCGTGGTAGCCGAACTCCGCGAAGGTCTCCAGCGCGGCGTCCAGGATGACCTTCTTGCGCTCCGGTGCCGGTAGCCGTTTCTTCACCCGCTCGCTCTTCCTGCCGTGTTTCTCTTCTTCCATGTTTCCACCCGGTAATATTTGCGTTTAAATATTATCACCCCGGGGGTTGGTTTTAAACCGGCCGCGTCGCACAACTCCGCCGTACATCGACGACATGCTTTCCGGTGAGCCTGGGGATGGGGACGCGGCGGACTGCGGGGTGCTGCGGGTTCAACACCTCGGATCTCATCACACGAGCCTCCTTACCAGTGGGTGGGAAGAGGCGGACTGCGGGGCGCTGCGGGGACCACCGCTTGGTCGAGGCCTCTCCGGGTGCGCGCACCGCGGACCGCGCCGCCTTACCGGGGGAGCGGCGGAGGCTGCTCCGTCCGCGCGATGAGGGGCGATGAGGGGGTCGGTCATTCCGGCACGGTGAAGATGAAGGCGCTTCCCTCACCCGGCGCGGACCTCACCTCCAGGCGCCCTCCCCAACGGTTGACGATGCGGCGCACGGTGGAGAGCCCGATCCCCATCCCGGGAGCGGAAGGGTCCATCCTGCGGAAGGGCTCGAAGATCAGTTCCACGTCCTCATGCGGTATCCCCGGCCCGTTGTCCTTCACGGCCACCACCACCTCCCCCCCTTCCTTCCGCGAACAGATCCTCACCCGGGGAGTGGGATGGCGCAGGTTGAACTTCACCGCATTGTCCACCAGGTTGGCCAGCACCTGTTTCAAAAGGACCGGGTCCGCGGTTGCCGTGGGGTGGAGGAGCTCCAGCTCCAGGCGGGCGGCGGGCACCCTCTCCTCCACGCGGAGCTCCCTCCAGACCTCCCGCGCCAGGGCTTCCAGCTCCACCCGCTCCCGGCTCTCGGGCCGCAGGCCGGACCTGGCCATCTCCAGGATGGAGGTGATCATGCGTTCCATGCCCTGGGCGGCCTTGAGGATGGAGTCGAGGTATTCAGTCATAGCGGGGTCCGCATTCCCCTCAACCGCCTCGCGGGCCAGGGCGGCGAAGCCGGTGATGGTGGTCAGGGGGGCGCGCAGGTCGTGGGAGACCATCTGGGCGAAGGCTTCCAGGTCCCTGTTGCGCTCCTGGAGCTCTATTTCCAGGTTCTTCCTTTCGGTTATGTCCAGGTCCATGCAGAAGACCTCGGTGCACTTCCCCCGACTGCGAATGGGGAAGATGGTCGAGAGGACCCAACGCGTCCGGCCCTCTCGGTCGCGGGTGGTCCATTCCCGGGGCGGCGCCGGCTCTCCCCCCTCCCAGAGACGCTCCAGCTCGCGTTGGAATTCCTCCGCTTCCTCCTCTGTCAGGATGAGCCGGTCCAGGGTCTTCCCCAGGGCCTCCTCACGGCGGAAACCGTAGAGCGTCTCCGAGGCAAGGTTCCAGTAGGTCACCCTGCCCTCCCGGTCGTAACCCTGCACGGCCACCAGCGGGGCCTGGTCGATGGCCGCCTGGAACCGCTCCCGCAGGTCTTCGGCTATCCTGTCCTCCAGCTCTTCGGCCTCGAGGGCCTCGGGTATCTCCTTCACCAGGCTGAGGAAGAGGGGCTGGTCCACCCCCCTGATCACCGTCCCGGTCACCGCGCACCGCTTGCGGCTCCCGTCCTTGCACAGGCCGGTTCCCGTGAAGCCGAAGAAATCCCCCTGCCGGGCCTTGAGCAGCTCCTGCTCGGAGAGGTCCCTCTCGTCCGGGACGTGCAGATCCTGCACCCGCATGGAGAGGAGCTCCTCCTCCGAGTAACCGGTGAGCTCGGAGGCCGCGGGATTGACCTCCAGGATGTTCCCCTCCAGGTCGTGCAGGAATATGGCGTCGCTGGCCTGCTGGAACACCAGCCTCAGCCTCTCCTCAGCCCGCTCTGCCCGCTCCTCGGTGCGCTTCTGCGCGGTCACGTCCCGGAGGACCGCCAGGGTGGAAACCCCCTCCCGGTCGTGCATTATGGAGGCGGTGAGCTCCAGGCATATCCGGTGTCCGTCCCGGTGATGGACCCAGACGTCGTAGGTGGGAGGGAGCTCCTCGCCCGCCTGGCGGCGCCGGTACCTGTCCATGACCGTCTCCCTCATCTCCGGGACCAGGAAGTCCGTGAAAGGGCGGGAGGTGAGCTCCTCCGCGGTGTAGCCGGTCATCTCGCACAGCCTGGGGTTCACGTACACGAACCTGTCGCCCCTGACCAGGGCGATGCCGGCGTTCACGTTCTCCACCAGGTGGCGGTATCGCGCCTCCGCCTCCCTCTGGGCGAGGCGGGCCCGGTAGGCCTCCCACTGGCGCCGGATGGTCAGCGCTACCCGTTTGAACTGGAGAAGCCCGGACCTCTTGACGATGTAATCGTCCGCTCCCTCCCGCAGGGCGGTGGAGGCCACATCCTCGTTCCCCTGGCCGGTGAGGAGGATGAAGGGCAGCTCCGGGTCCCTTTCCCGCACCGCCCTCAGGAGGTCCAGGCCGTTCATGCCCGCCCCCAGGAGGTAATCGCTGAGCACCACCTGGAAGCCGTCTTCGTCCAGATTCTTGAGGGCCTCTTCTGCGGTGGCCACGGAGACGATCTCCAGCTCGGGATCCTCCCGTTCCAGGCTGCGGCGGATGAGCAGTGCGTGGTCCGGGTTGTCCTCCACGTGCAGGACCCGTATCCTCTCCTCCATATCCGCCCCCGTTTCGGCCTGAAAGCCCGCCTTCGGACGGTACTCGTGCGGGTAAGGACCCTCACCGCTCGACCCGGCGAGTCACCACGGTCTCCGATGCCGCTCCCGTTTTCGTCCCCGACCGCACCCATCCGAAGAGCGCCCGGCGGACGTCTTTTAATATAGCCCGTTTCATTATAAAGCCCGTGGGCGGATTACGACCACCTCGCCCTTCGCCATATCCGGGGGTCAGGGGTTAGGTCCTCCGGCTGAGATGGGGGAATAATGGAAAAAAGCGGATGCATCCGCCCGAATGGGGCGGAGCGGTCCTTCGCCGGAGGAAGCACAGCCGGCGGAACGGTCCGTCCGGCGTTTACGCGAGGCGCTTCCGTTGACCCCCTTTCCATTGGCGGTGCGGCGGAACCGCTCGGATGGAAGGAATCGGAAAAGGGCGGCGTGGCGAACTCCTTTGAGGCGAACACGGCCATGACCGACACGGCTATAATACTCCCATGGCCGACGATCCTGCCGTGGTCGATCTTCGATACGTGGACAGCGCCGGGGAGCTGCGGGAGACGGTCCGCCGCCTGGGCCGCTGCTGCCGTTTCTCCGTGGACCTGGAATCGGACAGTTTCCACCATTACGGCGACCGCATCGCCCTCCTGCAGTTGAGCGACGGACGCCGGGTGTACATCGTGGACCCCCTGGCGGTGGACCCCACCCCCCTGGCCGAACTCCTGGGAGATACTTCCAGGGAAAAGGTCTTCCACGATGCCGATTACGACGGGCGGATGATCCTCACCTTCCTGGGGGTGAGACCCTCTCCGGTGTTCGACACCATGATCGCCGCGCGCATCCTGGGGAAGGAAAAGGTGGGGCTCGCCGACCTCCTGGAGGAGTACCTGGGCGTCTCCCTGGACAAGAGCCTCCAGAAGGCGGACTGGTCCCGCCGCCCCCTGGACCGGAGGATGCTCCAGTACGCGGCCCGTGACGTCCTTCACCTCCTCGAGCTCCGGGACCGGATGGAGGAGGAGATGGCCGGGCTGGACCGCCTGGATTGGGCTCGCGAGGAATTCCGCCTGGTGGTGGAGGGTCTCTCCCCCATGCCCGAGCGCAAGCCGGATCTCTTCAGGGTGAAGGGGGCCCGGGACCTGGATCCCCACCGCCTGGCCGTGCTGCGGAGGCTTCTCGAGTGGAGGGAGGAGAGGGCCAGGAGGATGGACCTCCCGCCCTTCAAGGTGGTGGGGACGGAAAGGCTCCTGAAGCTGGCGGAGGCCGTGCCCCGAAATCGCCGGGAGTTGGAAAGGGCCGGTGCACTCTCCCCGCGGCAGTTGAGGAGTTTCGGCGACGAGGTCCTCAAGGCCGTGCAGGAGGGGTGGAGGGAGCCTCCGGAGCGCTGGCCCCGCTTCCCGGCTCAGGAGAGGAGCAGGCGTGACCTGGAGGCGGAGAGGACGCTCCGCCGCTTCAAGGAGGCCCGGGACCGGCGGGCCGAGGAGCTGGGCCTGGACCCCGGTTTTCTGCTCCCCAACGCGGTCCTCAAGGAGCTGGCCAGGAGGAAGCCGCGAGGGCTGGAGGACATCCGGAGGAGCGGCATCCTCAAGGAGTGGCAGTTCCGGGTGATGGGGGAGGCGCTGGCGGCGAGCCTGGGATGAGGAACCGCGGCGGTGCCTCCCGCCAGGCTGTCAGAATAAGGAAAATAAACGCGGAGGGGGCGCCCCGGGCACGGAAAGGAGGTAGCGTCTTTGCGAACCGCGTTTTCGGTTGCCCGGGTCCTCGTGACCGCCCACGGAACGGCAGGCTGTGCGTCTCCGCCTCTAAAGGGTCCGGCCCCCGGTCAGGCGGGCCGCCGCGTCGTCCCGGAAGAGTCCTCGGGTAGGAAGGGAGTCCGTTTACCCCGCCAGGCTGCGGTATGTTAAAATCTGCGCATATGGAGATCAAGGGCCTTATCCTTTCCGGAGGCGAGGGGACGCGGCTGCGCCCCATAACCCACACCAGCGCCAAACAACTGGTGCCGGTGGCCAACAAGCCCATCCTCTTCTACGGTCTGGAAGCCCTCCGGGACGCGGGCCTCACGGACATAGGCATCATCGTGGGGGACACCGAGGCGGAGATCCGTGAGGCGGTGGGCGACGGCTCGCGGTGGGGGGTGAGGATAACCTACATCCGCCAGGAGGCCCCCCTCGGCCTGGCCCACGCCGTGCTCACCGCCGCCGATTTTCTGGGTGATTCGCCCTTCGTCATGTACCTGGGGGACAACCTCATCAAGGAGGGCATCGCTTCCTTCGTGGAGGAGTTCCGGCGGAAGGAGGTGGACGCCCTCATCCTCCTGGCCCGCGTGGTCGATCCCCAGAGGTTCGGAGTGGCCCGCCTGGAGGGCAACCGGGTGGTGGAGCTGGTGGAGAAACCCAAGGTCCCGCCCAGCGACCTGGCCCTGGTGGGAGCCTACATGTTCCGTCCGGTGATCGTGGAGGCCGCCCGTTCCATCAAGCCCTCCTGGCGCAACGAGCTGGAGATCACCGATGCCATCCAGCACCTCATCGACCACGGATACCGCGTGGAGGCGCACATCATCAAGGGATGGTGGAAGGACACCGGGCGCCTGGAGGACCTCCTGGAGGCCAACTGCATGGTCCTCGAGGACCTGGAACCACGTTGCGAGGGGAAGGTGGACGAGGAGAGCCGCATCCTGGGCCGGGTGGCGGTGGACGAGGGAGCGGAGGTGGTGCGCTCCACCCTGCGCGGACCCTGCGTCATCGGGCGCGGGTCGCGCATCGTGGATTCCTACATCGGACCCTTCACCTCCATCTATTACGACGTCACCGTGGAGGGGAGCGAGCTGGAACATTCCATCGTCATGGAGAACAGCGTCATACGCAACATCCCCGGCCGCATCGAGGACAGCCTCATCGGGAAGAACGTGGAGATAGTGAGGTCCTTCGACCGCCCCAAGACCTACCGATTCATGCTGGGAGACAATTCCAGGGTGGGTCTGATATGAAAGGAGGGACATGATCGAGGGACTCCGGGTGAGGGAACTCACTTCCAGCTCGCACCGGCGCGGCTTCACCGTGGACCTCTGGGGAACGGGCGAGATGCCGCCTTCCTCGTGCGCCCGGCTCCACCACGTCTTCCCGGGATGCGTGGAGGCCTGGTGGGTCCGGGAGTCCTCGCCGGAGCGCATCCTCTGCCTGCGGGGGATGATCAAGCTGGTACTCTGCGACCGGCGGGAGGGCTCGCCCACCCGGGAGGAGGTGTCGGAGATATACCTGGGGGAATACAGGTTCCGGGAGGTGGAGATCCCCCCCGGGGTTCTCCGGGGATGGAAGGCCGTGGGGCACGAGCCCGCCCTGGTGCTGCAGTGCGCTGATGGCGGCGAGGAGGAGCGGAGGCTGAGCCTGGAGGAGGCCGCGGTGCCCTACGGCTGGGAGATAGTGATGCGCTGAGTCGAGGATCGGAAGGAAGCCCATGCGTCTTTTGGTCACCGGGGGATGCGGTTTCATCGGCAGTAATTTCATCCGCCACCTGCTGAGGGAACACCCTGAGGACCGGGTGCTCAACCTGGACAAGCTCACCTACGCCGGGAACCCGGAGAATCTGCGCGACGTGGAGGGCGACCCCCGCTACGCCTTCCTTAAGGGGGACATCTGCGAGGAGTCCGATGTCCGGAAGGCCTTCGAGTGGGGTCCGGAGGCGGTGGTCAACTTCGCCGCCGAGACCCACGTGGACCGCAGCATCACCGACCCCGAGGCCTTCGTGCGCACCGACGTCCTGGGCACCTTCCGCCTGCTCAATGCGGCCCTCGAGGCGGGCGTCCGCTTCGTGCAGATAAGCACGGACGAGGTCTACGGGAGCATCGCCGAGGGTTCCTTCACCGAGGAGAGCCCCCTGAGGCCCAACAGCCCCTACGCGGCCTCCAAAGCGGGGGCGGACCTCCTGGTGCGTTCCTACGTGCGCACCTACGGGTTGGACGCGGTGATCGTGCGCAGCTCCAACAACTACGGGCCCTACCAGTACCCGGAGAAGGTCATCCCGCTTTTCATCACCAACCTCCTGGAGGGGAGGAAGGTCCCCCTCTACGGGGAGGGCGCCAACGTGCGGGACTGGCTCTTCGTGGAGGACAACTGCAGGGCCATCGACCTGGTCCTCCGGCGGGGGGAGAGCGGCGGTGTGTACAACGTGGGAGCCGGCCAGGAGAGGAGCAACCTGGAGCTCACCCGTTCCATACTGGCCCTGCTGGGGAAGGGAGAGGACTGCATACAGAGGGTGCCCGACCGACCGGGCCACGATTTCCGTTACTCCCTGGACTGCAAGCGGATCCGCGCCCTGGGCTGGGAACCCCTCTACGACCTGGAGAGGGGGCTGCGTGAGACGGTGCGCTGGTACCGGGAGAACCGCGACTGGTGGGAGCCCATAAAGAGCGGCGAGTTCCGGGAATATTACCTGAGGCGCTACGGCGACATCTGAGCGGCAGTCCGGGTTCCTCGAGAGAAAGGGATACCATCGCTCCCGGGCCTTACCCTGGGTACCCTAGGTTGCCCTGGGTACCCTGGGTATCTATACGACACCCGAGCGCCATCCCCTTTCACGACGGACATGCCTTCCCGGGGTCATGGAGGACCGTTCTTTCCGGAGGGCGTTTCCCGGGCGGAAAGAGCTCGAAGGACTCCTGTCGTCCCGGCCGGACGGCCGGGACCGGCGAGAAAGGGCATCGTGCCTTTCCTCCGGGCGCTTTCCGGATGGATGAATATGGACAGCCGCCCTGTCGTATTGACCGGCCGGGCAAGCCCGACGGGGAAGAGGACCCTTTCCCCCCGGCGAATATAATCTATAGGATGGAAAGCTATAGGATGGAAAGGATATGATGTGTACCGCGGGAGGAGGACGAGCACGGGAAGACATTCGGCGCGGCCGGAGGTAGGGAGATGAAGCTCTCCGTGATCATACCCGTTTACAACGAGCGCAACACCATAAAGGAGATCCTGAGGCGGGTCCGCCAGGTGGACCTGGGGGACATCGACAAGGAGATAGTGGTGGTGGACGACGGGTCCACGGACGGGACGAGGGAGATCCTGGCCATGGAGGAGAACTCCGCGACCCGGGTGATCTACCACCCCGAGAACCGGGGAAAGGGGGCTGCCGTGCGCACCGGGTTGCAGGCGGCCACCGGAGACCTGATCATCATCCAGGACGCCGACCTGGAATACGACCCCGAGGATTACCCCAAGCTGCTGGAGCCCGTGCTCAAGGGTAAGGCGGAGGTGGTCTACGGTTCCCGCTTCACCGGGCCGCGCAAGAACATGCTCTTCTGGCACTACGTGGGGAACCGCTTTCTGGCTCTGGTGACCAACATCCTGTACAACACCACCCTCTCGGACATGGAGACCTGCTACAAGCTCTTCACCCGCCGGGCCCTGGAGGGTATAGTCCTCAGGTCGGACCGTTTCGACATCGAGCCGGAGATAACCGCCAAGATACTGAAGAAGAAGATCCGCATCTTCGAGGTGCCCATCTCCTATGCGGGGAGGGAGATAGAGGAGGGCAAGAAGATAACCTGGAAGGACGGTTTCCCCGCCCTCTGGGCCCTCATCAAGTACCGTTTCGTGGATTGAACGCGGAGCGATGCGCGGGGGCGCGCCACCGCGCCCCCGCGCATCTTGCCGTGAAATCATCCCGGGCGTCCTGGCTACTGGCCTCGCGCCTGCCGGTCCTCGGCCGCCGAGGCCCTCTTCCCGGATCCCGTTGTCTTCATCGCAGTGGCACTTTATTTCAGGCTCTCGATGAAGGTGTCCACGTCGATGGCCGGCAGGGTCATGATGCGCACCGTGCCCCGGGAGGCCAGCTGGACGGAGATGCGGGCGATGGTCTCGTTGTTGGGCGCCTCCACGATGTTGATGAAATCGTACTGTCCCAGCACCACGTACTGGCCGACCACCTTCCCCCCCATGGCCTCCACGTCCTTGTTCACTTCCTTGATGCGGTCCGGGTTCTTGGTGAGGGTCGCGCAACCCTCGTCGGTGAGCCGGCTGATGAGGATGTAAGTGGCCATCTCCCCCTCCTTTCTCCACTTTACCGTTCCGACAATATCCCATAACTAAATACCCCACCGACCCGCCCCGTAAACGGACCGGGCCGGGTATCTCGGGGCATGTCCCGGGAAAGGTCTCCTTTTTTGCGTCCTCATCGCCTCTCGTGGCGAGAACCGACCGCCTGCCGTCGGTGGCGTGCCGCGCAACGGGCTTCCCGTTTACACCTCCCGTCATCAACGCAGGCATACTGCCCGCCGGCCGCCGAAGCGTACCGCGGAACGGCTTACGGTTCCCCTTTTCGCATCCCGCGCCGCGTATACATGCGCGGTGTGGGCGGGAATACCGCATGAAAGCCACGGGGTCTTTCCGATCCGCCCTTGGGCGGTATCCGCCCGTGGGCCCACCGTGCGGAAAAAGGGCGCCTTTTCCTCCAGCCCTCGGGCTGGTCCGGAATGGGGAAGACCGCCCGGCCAGGAGGTGTAGGGCGAGCGCCTCGGTCTCCGGGACCCCGCCGGATGGGCGGTGAGCGGGGGGACCCCGGCCGCCGATGCTGCCCGCGGAGGGTGAAGGGAACCCACTCGCGGCGGGGGAATATGATGTATTGGTGGGTAAGGAAAGGTTTTCATCCGGAGGTGCGGACATGCTCGTGGAAGGGGAGAGGTGCAGGCTGGTTGTGGTCTACCACCCGGATTTCGCCTCCCAGGGGTACCCGGCGCTCCGGGAGAGGATCGCCCCTGCCTTCGAGGAACTCCGGTCCCGCGGGATCTTGAGGAAGGAAGGGGTACGCCTGCTTACGGCGGCGCCCGCGGCGGAGGAGCTGGCCGAGGAGGTGCATACCGAGGACCACATCCGGGGGGTCAGGAGGAGCGGTTATTATCAGGTGGCCCTGCTCTCCGCGGGCTCGGTGGTCATGGGGGCGGAGGAGGTGGCCTCCGGGCGGGCAGAAGCCGCTTTCTGCTTCACGGGGACCGCAGGACACCACGCCTCCCGGGAGGGCTTCTGGGGCTTCTGCTATCTGAACGACGTGGCCATGGCCCTGTCCCGCCTGCGGAAGCAGGGGAAGGCCGGAAGGGTGGCCGTGGTGGACATCGACCCCCATTTCGGCGACGGGACGCGGGACCTCCTGGGCGGTGATCCCGAGGTGCTGCACATCAATTTTCACTCCGGCTACTTCAAAGAGGAGTCTTCCGGGCCCTGCAACCTGGACCTGGCCCTCCCCCATGACGCCGGGGACGCCCAGTTCCTTCGCGCCGTGGAAAGGGCTCTGGCGGTGGCGGAGGAATTCCGGCCCGAGCTGCTCTTCGTGGTCTTCGGTCATGACGGCCATCGCGACGATTACGGCGCCTTCGAGCTGAGCGGCGGGGTGTACCGGGAGTTCGCCGTCAGGTTGAAGAGGTCCTTTCCCTCCGGGGTGGTCTACGTCCTCTCCGGGGGAGCCCGTCCACACGTGGCCCGCCAGGCCATCGGGGACGTGGTGGAGGTCCTGGCCGGTTGAGCGGGCGGCGGGAGGTGGGGGAGCAAAGTCATTGCCCGCTCTACCCGGATGGTCCATGCTCCTCTTGTGGCTGGCCGCGGGAGGGTCGGGCAGGCTCCGTCGGCGTGTGACGAATGGACGGGTCCGGAGAGGAGCCGGAAAAGCCGGGGAAACGCGGAAAGAACCCTGGGACGTCGACCCCGGGGCAGAGGCGATGCATCGGCGGACCCCGAGCGGTCGGGGATCCGGACGGTCGGAGCGAGGGGACGTGGAGGAGGCGGGTGAGCGTGCCCGCCGCGGTTCGCGGAGGGACCCGGCGCTGGAGGGGGAACCACTTCGCCGAGGTGGGGCGTCACCAGGAGATGGAGCTGAAGTCCGATGGTTTTCCGTCCGATCGTCGAAGTGAGTGGAGGGCGAGACGGTGGGCGACAGCGTTATGGCGGCCGGGATCAGGAGAGATGAGGCGTCCGCGCCGGAGAGTATGTTGGCGGCGGGGCTGGCGGTGTTTCTAGTCCTCGTGCTCCTTCTGTCCGGAGGATGGGAAAAGCTTCCGGGGATGGCCGGGACTCCGGCATACGCCGGCGCCCCGCCCCGCGTAGCCCTGACCTTCGACGACGGCTACGGGCTGGACCACCGCCTGCTGGAATTCCTTTCCTCCGAGGGGATCAGGGCCACCGCCTTCGTCATCGGTTCATGGGCGCAGAGGAACCCCTCCCTGGTCCAGGAGATGAACGCCCTGGGTTGGGACGTCTGCAACCACACGCAGAACCACGCCTATCTGACCAGGGTTCCCGACCCCCTGATCGTGGCCGAGCTCCAGGCCTGCCAGGCGGTGATAGGCTCCCTCACCGGACAGCGCTGGCCGCTCTTCCGTCCGCCAGGGGGCTTCATCGACGACCGGGTCCGAGCGGTGGCCGCGGCGGCGGGATACACCCCGGTGATGTGGGACCTGGACAGCGGGGATTCCCGGGGCGTGGATTACCCCGTGGCCGAGAGGGCCGCCCACTTGGTCAACGCGGCGCGCGACGGGAGCATCCTCCTCTTCCATTTCGGAGGGAAACGCACCTTTGAGCTGGTCGTCGGCGTGGTCCAGGGCCTGAAGCGGAGGGGTTTCTGTTTCGTCACCGTGCCCGAGCTCCTCGGATGGAAGAACATGGCAAGAGGAGGCGAATCCGGTCCGGGCATGACCGCGCCCGCGCGACGCTTTCACTTCGCCGAAGGGACCACGCACCCGGGCTTTCAGGAGTGGGTGCTGGTCTTCAATCCCGGGAGGGAGCCCGTGAAGGTCAGAGCGGAGTTCTATTCCGGAGAGGAGGTGCGTGCACGCGAATACGAGGTCCCGCCCCTCCGGCGCGTCAGCATAGACGTGAACGGCGAGCTCCCGGACCGTGACGAGGTCGCCTGCGTCCTCGAGGCGACCGGTGAGGTCGTGGCGGAAAGGACCGTCCTTTTCAACCGGGGTGCGGGCTTCAGCGGCGGATTCACCGCCGCGGGCTCCTCAACCCCCTCCTGCCTGCATTTCTTCCCCGACGGGGTGGCCCTGGAGGGGTTCGAGGAATACCTCGTTCTCTTCAATCCCAACCCGGTGGAGGTAGGTGTGGAGCTGGAACTGGCGGGGTCGGGTTCCTCCAGGTCGGAGGCCCTGCGCGTACCGGCGCGGAGGAGGGTGACCCTGGGTTTGAAGGGGATGGCACCGGAGGGGGAATATTCCCTGGTGGTGAGGTCGGAAGGCCCTCTGGTGGCGGAGAAATCCCGTTATTTTATCTTCCAGGACCTGGTAACCGGAGGCAGCGTTTCCACGGGAGAGGCGTCACCGCGGCAGGAGTGGTCCTTCCCCGGAGTGACCGTCCGGGAGGGTTATGCCTCCTTTCTGGTCATCTACAACCCGTGCCGGCAGCCGACCTGGGCATGGGTGAGCCTGGAGGGGCGGGACGGCAGCTACCGGGAGGAGCGTGCCCTGATCCCCGCCGGCGCCCGAAAGACCCTCTCCCTCGAGGCGACGATGCCGCCGGGCACGGACTGCACCGCCAGGGTGCGGAGCCTCCTGCCCGTGGTGGCCGAGATGTCCGCGTATTTCCGCGAGAACAACGTCATAGGCGGTTTCGAGGAGGCGGGCATACGGGGATCTGCGGAGGAGTGGTATTTCGCGGAGGGATGCACCGAGGCGGGCTTTTCCGAATGGCTGGTCCTCGAGAACCCCTGGGAGTTCGAGCAGGAAGTCGAGGTGTCTTATCACACCGAAAAGGGGAGCTTCGACAGGTCCTACCTGCTCCCCGCGCGGGAGAGGGTCGTGCTGGACGTCTCCACCGAGGCGGGCCGGTGCTGGGAGGTCTGCGCCGTGGTGAGGTCCTCACCCGGTGTGGTGGCCCGGCGCCTTTTCCGGTTCCAGACCGACCTCGGCCCTTGACCACCCGTATGCTCCTCGAGGGCCTGCGGCGCATATCCGGGACTATTCCGCTTCCAGACCGACCTCGAGCCTTGACCGTGCGCAGTGCCGTCCTCTCAAAGGGCCAACCGCGGCTGCGTTGTCCACCCACCGGCGATGATTTAATATAGGTGACGCTGACGGGCGTTTAGCTCAGCGGGAGAGCGCCTGCCTTACAAGCAGGAGGTCGTGGGTTCAAATCCCGCAACGCCCACCATGCAAAACCCGGTCAGAGGACTTTATCCTCCGACCGTCTTTCATCCATCCCTACCGAGGCGCGCCTTTCTCGGGTTTTTCGCCGCGCTCTCACCTGACCGAGCGTGGCGAAGGTGACTCCGTGAGCCCGCGGGGTCGCGACATCCGCCGCTTCCGGCAGCTTTTCCGGCCGTCCGGCATTTCCCGAAGTGACTTCGTGAATCCGCGATGTCGCAACCGCCACCCCTCGCCAAATCGCTACCACCACTCTTACCGTTCCCGATGCCGAAGGACGGCGATGCCGCGGTACCCCCTCGCTGAGGACGGGCAAAGGTGGAGGCGCGCCCGCGCCGGGTGGGGCCTGGGGCCCGTTCCCGCGCTCCGTCGTTCCGGCTGGAGGGGGCGCCCGGCGGCCGGGCATGTCCCGTTGATGCCGGAAAGCGGTCTTATATTTCCGACATCCCGGCCGGGCGGAAAGGCGGCAGAGCCGCGGGCGGTTGGGGCAGCGCCGACCGCATCGTTTTGCCGGTGTTTCACCGGCCCCGGGGCAGTGCGGGCGTAGGCTGGACGGTCAGCCATATTAGGCACGGTAACGTCGGGGTTGTCTTACCGGCCCTGGGGCGGCGTGGGTGGAGGCCTCCCCAACCACGACCATCGTCTCCCCCACACATGGTTGTCTTACCGGCCCTGGGGCGGCGCGGGTGGAGGCCCCGCCCGTGCCCGGGTCATCGACGCGGATCTCAGGGGCGCGCGGCTGAAATGGAAGAAACGGTCAGACAAACGGGTCTTTTTGGCGGCCGTCTTCCTGGCGGGCTCCTTCGCGCGGCTGAAGTGGAGGAAACCGTCGGAGAAATGGTACCATGATGATGTGCCGGGATCGGGGCTCGAAGGGTTTAAGGGCAGCAGCAACGAAAGACACCTCGCGTAAAAACCATCGCAGCCACGGAGAAGCCGGAGGGTGGACCATGAAGCGCCATCTTTCATCTTCACCGGGGAATCCCAGGAAATGGTCGTCTCCCGCCATACGGAACGGATATCGTTACCCCTCTCGAAAACCCGATCCCCCGGCGATCGTCGACCGTCGGTCTTCTGCCGCCCTGCATCCCGGACGGAAAAGGGTCGAAGGGGGCTTGGCGGCGTCAGACATCCACAGGCATCGTGTCCGTTCACGAGACGGGCAAATACAGCGTTGTCTGGCTGCCTTACTCTCCCTGGCGCTGGCGATCTCCTTGGTGCTCGTCGGGTTTCCTCCCAACCATTCCCAGAAGGCCGGTGCCGTGATCGTCCTCCCGGAACAGGTCGTATCCCAGACCTGGGTCCCCAACGGAAGGGTGAACGCGGTCCTGGAGACGGAGGACGCCCTCTATATAGGAGGCATCTTCGACTACGTGGGCCCGGTGACCGGAGGAGGTGCGCCCGTCAGTATGACCACGGGGAAGGCGGGAAGGCATCCGGTCATCGAGGGCTACGCCCTGTGCGCCGTGGCCGACGGCGCGGGAGGCTGGTACGTGGGGGGCGATTTCCTGAAGGTGAACGGGCAGAACAGGCACGGACTGGTGCACGTCATGGCCAACGGCACCCTGGACCCGGTCTTCAACCCGGACGTCATGGGCAGGGTCTACGCCGCCGCGCTCAGCGGCTCCACCCTGTACATAGGCGGGGATTTCGCCAGCGTGGGAGGTGAGACCAGGGTGCGCCTGGCCGCCGTGGACGCGGTGACCGGAGCGGTGAAGCCCTGGGACCCCGCGGCGGACGGGGCGGTGATGGACCTGGAGGTCTCCGGGTCGCTGGTGTATGCCGCCGGTCAGTTCGTGGTCATCGGCGGTCAGAGCCGGAGGTACCTGGCCGCGCTGAACGCCTCCACCGGGCAGGTCACCTCCTGGTACCCCGGACCCGACCACAACGTGTACGACATAATGGTCGACGGGACTACCATCTACGCGGCGGGAAGTTTCGCACAGATCGGCGGGCAGTCCCGGAACCGGGTGGCGGCCCTCAGCACCTCCACCGGCCAGGCCCTCCCCTGGAACCCGAGCGTCACCGGTTCCTACGTGCGTTCCCTGGCCCTAGCGGGCGAGAATATGCTCATTGCTGGTGATTTTTACCAGGTGAAGGGTCAGAGCAGGCGGAACCTCGCGGCGGTGCGGCTGTCCGACGGAAACCCTACCTCCTGGAATCCTTCCCCGGACGGCAACGTCGTCGCCATTGCCGTTTCCGGAAACACCGCCTACGTGGGAGGAGCCTTTAAATCCATCGGTTCTTCGAGGAGATACCATGCCGCCGCCGTGGACCTTTCCACGGGCGGGTTGACCTCATGGGACCCGTGCACGGGGGGGAACGTGGCCGCCCTCCGCATCTCCGGCTCGCGCATCTACGTGGGGGGTTACTTCAACAGCATGGGGGGAGAGCCCCGCAACAACGCGGCCGCCCTGGATCCGGTGAGCGGCGGTCTCCTGGCCTGGAACCCCGACGTGGACGATGAGGTCTACGACCTGGCGTCCTCTGGCGACACCGTCTACCTGGCCGGTATTTTCTGGCGGGTGAGGGGGCAGTTCCGGGCTTACGCTGCGGGGGTTCACCGCATCACCGGGGCGCTGACCTCCTGGAACCCGGATCCCGACAACAGTGTCCATGACCTCGAGGTGGCCGCGGGCTACATCTACGCCGCCGGCCTCTTCACCCGGATAGGGGGTCAATCCCGCAACCGCATAGCGGCGTTGAGCCTCACCACCGGCAACGCCACCGCCTGGAACCCGGGAGCCGACGGTCCGGTGGTCAGCCTGCGCGTGAACACCTCCCGGAATACCGCCTACGTGGGAGGGGTTTTCGCCAACGTCGGGGGACAGCCCAGGCGGCGCATCGCCGAGCTGGACCTGACCACCGGACGGGCCACCTCATGGAACCCCGATCCCGACGGGGACGTTGTGGAGCTGGAGCTGGGGAACAACGTGGTCTACGCGAGAGGCTACTTCACCACCATAGGCGGGCAGGCCCGCCGGTACCTGGCTGCCTTGAGCACCACCACCGGGCAGGCCACCTCCTGGAATCCTCAGCCCAACGATTACGTTTATTCCATCGACGTCATGCGCTCCATCGCGGGGTCGGGACCGGTCTTAGCGGCGGGGAAGTTCTACAACATAGGGGGAAGGTCTTACAGGTATTACCTGGCCGCCCTGGACCCGGCCACCGGGGCGGACCTCGGCTGGGACATGGGGCCGGACAGAGAGGCGAGCTTCGTCCATGCGGGTAAGGTCATCATGGCCGGAGGGGCGTTCCAGAGCATCGGAGGCGTGTATCATCCCAGATTCTGCCAGATCGGGCTCCCGTTGCGCACCTGGTACCTGGCCGAGGGAGCCACCCTTGGAGGGTTCGAGACCTGGGTGCTGGTGCAGAACCCGGGCGCCTCCCCGGTGCACGTGAACTTCACCCTGAACACCGAGCGCGGGGAGCTCCGGCCCGCCGAGCTCCAGAACGTGGAGATCGGGGCGGGCAGGCGCCGCTCCTTCAACATGGGCCTCTACGCCCAGACCTACGACCTCTCCACCCGGGTGGAGGCCCTGGACGGCACGGTGGTCTGCGAGCGGGCGGTCTACTTCCGCCCCCGCCCGGGAGCGGACTGGACGGTGGCCCACGACTCCCACGGTTACCGATTCGCCTGGCCCCCGCAGATGATCGGCCTTTAGTGAGGGATGGGCGTGTGGGAACAGGTTCCGGGAGGAGCGGTGTAAAGCGCCGTTCCGTATTGTGAGCGATTTCCGGGTCGAGAGGGTGGGAAGACCGCCCTGTCCTCCCGTAAGACCTGAGCATTTCTGCTGATAATCAGGGAAATATCCGACATGGCTCTCGAGATTCCGCCCTGTCCTCCCGGAAGGACCCAGGCCGAAGCGGCGGGGGTGATTTGCCAGCGGGGCGGTGATGGTGTATAGTGGTGATGCATTGGTTTTTGAGGTGTTACGTGGATACGTCCCGAGGAGACCTGCTCCTCGGGACTTTTTTGGAGAGAAGGAGGTGAAAAGGTGAAGATATACGTGGGGAACCTGAGTTACTCGACGGATTCCGAGGAGCTCCAGAAGGCCTTCCAGAGGTACGGGACCGTGGAATCGGCGGAGGTGGTCATGGACCGCCACACCAACCGCTCGCGCGGTTTCGGCTTCGTGGAGATGCCCGACGACGGCGAGGCCCGGGCGGCCATCAACGGCCTCAACGGCAGGGAGATGGACGGGAGGACCATCAAAGTCAACCAGGCCAAGCCCAGGAACACCGAGTCCAGAAGCGCCTACCGCTTCTGATCGCCTTCCGCGGCTGCCGAAGAGCCGGCCCCTGGAGGGGCCGGGTCCCGAAGGGGCGGGGTCAAACCCGCCCCTTATCCCTTGGCGCGGAAGTTGACCGCTTCGAAAACGCGGACATATCATGTTTCTGCGCGCTGAAGGGAGCATGGAGGTCGAGAGATGGACAAGAAGCCGGAGGAAAAGGCCGAACTGCTCATGGAGATGGCGGAGGCCCCGCTGACCCGCCTGGAGGCGGAGCTGGCCTTCCGACACCTCTACCGCCACCTGGAGGGGGACCTCAAGAGGAGCGGAGGCGAGTTGAACGTGCTGGACGTGGGGAGCGGGCTGGGGGAGGTCGCCCTGCGCTTCGCCGCCCTGGGCCATAGGGTGACCATGCTGGAGCCTCAGGCCTGCCTCCTCAGGACGGCGGAGGAGCGGGCGCGGGAGCAGCTCCCCGACCGGGCTTCCTACCTGCGCTTCCTCAACGAGCGCATCGAGAACCTCGAGGAGTGCATAGCCGAGGATTTCGACCTCATCATCTGCCACGAGACCATCGAATACGTGGACGATCCCCTGCGGGCCCTGAACGTCATCACCAAGGTGCTGCGCCCACGCGGCAAGCTCTCCCTGGTCTTCCTGAACCGCTACGGCTTCATCATGGAGAAGGTCATCGTGGAGGGCAACGTCCGCCTGGCCATGGAGGCCTTCGACATGGAAGAGTTTCCCACCCCACTGCACAGCGGTCGCGGTCACCTGTATTCCGATGCCGAGATCCTGGCTTTGCTGGACCCCCTGGGATACAACCTGGAGGGGCAGTACGGGCTGCTGGTCTTCTCGGAGTTCGTGGACTGCTCCCTTTTCCAGGAGGGGCAGTGTTACAAGGGTTTGATAGAGCTGGAGATGAAGGCCGGCCAGGAGCCTCACCTGAAAGGGGTGGGCAAGTACGTGCAGCTCATATGCTCCAAGGCGTGAGGCGGCGCGGGGAAGGGCCTTCGAGGGACCGTCAGCCGGACAGGGGCACGGGGAGCGGGGTCTTTACCCGGCCAGGGATTCCAGGTGCCGTCAGGGATCGTTCTCACCGGGTGAGTCCGGATGAACGAAGCGGCGCAGGGATGCGGTGTGGCCGTGGATGCCCCTCCTCACCACGGCGTAGGTCAGAAGCCGCTGGTACAGGCTCTGGTCGGCGAGGTCCCGCCAGCGCAGGCGGCGCCCGGTCCTGGTGAGGAAGAGCATGGGTATCCAGGTCCCGGTGTTTATGTAATATTTCCCTTTCTTCCCCTCCAGCACGGGATGGGTCTCGTTGGAATAATAGCGGTGGTCGTGGCCGAAGACCACCACGTCGATCCCCTGGTCCGAGAGGAGCAGCCGCCGGGCGGCCACCGAAAGGGCGTCCTCCCTGGTGGAAAGGGGGTCCAGCGGCAGGTCGTCCGCTTCCCCTGACTCCTCCTCGCCCTCCTCGACGGGTATGCGGCGGTCGAGCATCTCCGCCTCCTCCGCTCTCCGGACCTCCAGACGGGCTCTCCCGGTGGCGAAGTCCAGGGCCCTTTTCAGCGAGTATCCCCATGCGTCCAGCCTCCCTTCGCGCCGTTGCCTGCTCAGCTCCCGGCTCTCCCGGAAAGGCGGGAAACCGACCCTGGCCATGAAGCGGACGAGCTTGAAGCCGTATACCAGCTTGAACCACCAGCTCTCCTCCCGGATGCCCAGGAAGACCATGTCCGGGATGGGCCTCACGTTGTTGATGAAGGGATTGCGCTCGCTCATCATGCCATTGGCATAATATTCCAGAAAGCAGTTGCTCCAGCTCCTTTCCAGGCGCAGCTCGCCCGTGCGGGGATCGCGCAGGAAGGGATGGGCGAAGTTCTCGAAGGCGCTGTCCGCGTAGTACTGGTTCCCGTGCTCCACGTAAAGCCCTCCTTCGCGGTGATACCCCGCGTGGGCGAAGTGGAAGTGCTCGCTGTCGGGGGATCCCATCTCCTCCACCAGCCGCTCGCGGACGCGCGGCCAGAAGAGGTCCACGTCGTGGTTGCCGGGGACCAGGACCACGCGGTGGCCGTCCTCCATGAAGCGGCGAAGAGCGGCGAAGCATTCCCCGTGCGCCTCCAGGATGCGTTCCAGTTTGCGCAGTGATTCCTCCTCCGTGCAGCCCAGCCGGGAGAAGGGCTTGACCGAGGTCCTTCCCAGGTTGACGGCCACGAAATCCAGGAAATCGCCGTTGATTATCAGCTCCGAATGGCGACGCTCGCCGATGCTCTCCAGGAAGCGGCGGAAGGCGGCGTCCTGGTCGAACTCGTCCAGGTGGTCGCCCGCTCCCAGGTGGAGGTCGCTTATGACGAACCTGGTCCTCATAACGCCGTTCCCCCGTGCTCCAACTCCGGACCGTATGAAAGTATAGCACCGGGGCGGAGGTCCGGGCCTCCGGCGTCCCGCGGCCCGGCGGCGGCCGGCTTGCGGGGATGCCCGTGGAGGCCCTTCGAAACCCTGGTCGGGCTCCGCGGTTAGCCACCGGGTTTCGCGGTGTTTATACTTAAACCGGGCCGCAGGCAATGGCTGAGAACAGCCGAGGAGAGAGGGATTTCGGGCTTGAGGCAGGTGCGCGCCGATGTTTGGGCCATAAAGCATCCCCGCGGACACATCCGGAGAAGGGCCCGCCGGACGCGGAACCCCGGTGGGCCTGATGGGGCAGGACGGAAGGCGAGAGCGAGCGCATGGCTCCATGCCGCGGCGTCGCAAGGGAGGTCATGCCATGGGCTGCAGGGTTCAGGACATGACGGGCATCCTCGAGGACATCGCCCCTCCCGGGCTGGCTGAGGAATGGGACAACGTGGGCCTGCAGTGCGGCTCACCGCATGCGGAGGTGGACGCCGTGCTGGTGGCCCTGGAGGTGAACGAGGAGGTCGTGGAGGAGGCCGTGGAGAGGGGGGCGGGGCTCATCGTCTGCCATCACCCCCTGATCTTCGAGCCCTTGAAGGACCTGCGGGAGGACGACCCCCGGAGCCGCCTGGCCTGTGAGGTGGTCAGGACACGCCTGGCGGTTTACGCCGCCCACACCAATCTGGACGCCGCCCCCCTGGGGGTGAACGCGGCCCTGGCGGAGGCCCTCGGCCTGCGGGACGACGCACCCCTTATGGAAGGGATTACCAGGCCGGCCCGCAAGGTGGTGACCTTTCTGCCCCCCGAGCACGTGGTGGCGGTGAGCGAGACCCTCTTCGCGGCCGGCGCTGGGGTGATCGGCGAATATACGGGATGTTCTTTCCGCGCCGAGGGGACGGGGACCTTCTACGCCGGGGCGGGGACCAGCCCGGCCTACGGCGAGAAGGGGGCGATGAACGAGGTCCGCGAGGTCCGCCTGGAGGTCCTGGTGGAGGAGAGGCTTTTGGGCAGAGCCCTGCGGGCGCTGCTCCAGGCCCACCCCTACGAGGAGCCGGCGGTGGACGTTTATCCAACGGAGATCCCCTGGGCCGGCGGCATGGGAAGGGTGGGGAGGCTGCAGGGGCCCCTGCGCCTGCGGGAGCTGGCGGACCTTTGCCGGACGCGGCTGGGCAACCCATGCGTGCGCTTCGCCGGCCCTCCGGACCGGGAGGTGGAAAGGGTGGCGGTGTGCGGGGGGAGGGGCGCTCACCTGGCGGCGGCGGCCCGCCGTGCGGGGGCGGATGCCCTGGTCACCGGGGACGTCGGCCACCACCAGGCCTTGGAGGCCCTGGCCTTGGGCTTGGCGGTGGTGGACGCAGGCCATTATCATACCGAGAGGACCGTGGTGCCCTTCCTGGCGCGTCTTCTGAAGGAGAGGGCGGAGCGCCGTGGGCTGGAGGTCGAAGTCATCGCTTCCCACGTGGATTCCAGTCCCTGGAAGGTCGGAGGTGGGAGTTGAGCGAACTGGATTCGCTGTACCGGGTGCAGCAGCTGGACACCAGGATATTCGAGCTGCGGGATAAGCTGGAGAACAACCCCCTCAGGGAGGAGCTGGACCGCCTGCGGGAGGAGGAGGCGGAATGCGCGGGCGAGCTGTCCCGCGTCGAGGAGTCCCTGCAGGGTTCGGCCAGGAAGCAGGCCGCGCTGGAGGACGAGATACGGAGTCTGGAAGAGAAGCTGGCCCGCGAGGAGGGGAAGCTTTACGGGGGGCAGGTCACCAACCCCAAGGAACTCAGGGGCCTGCAGGCGGAGGTGCGCTCGCTGAAGAGGAAGAAGGACACCCTGGAGACCGAGCTGCTGGAGGAGATGGAGAGACAGGACGGGGTGAGGGCCAAGGCGGAGGAACTGGGGGCGCGCTGCCGGGAGCTCCTCGCCCGCATCGAGGAGAAGGAGGGCCTCCTCCGGGAGGAGACGGGTGAGGCGGCCTCCGAGCTCGCGGAGCTCGAGGAGGAGCGGGGGAAATGGGCCGCGGAGGTGAGCGAGGAGGTGATGCGGCTCTACGAGAAGCTCCTCGCCGCCAAGCAGAACCTGGCCGTGGTCAAGGTCATCGACGGCGTGTGTCAGGGCTGCAGGGTGGAGCTACCGGGCAAGGAGTACGACCGCTTCCTGCGGATGGAAGGCGTCTTCCGCTGCCCGAACTGCGGCCGCATTCTGGTGAGGTGACCCGGGGGCCCGGGGGGCGGGATCCTTGCAGAGGAGAAGGAGCAGGAAAAGCGTGGTGGAACCGGCTTTCCAGGGAGCCAGGCGCTTCGACGAGCTCCACGTCTACATCGACGGCGCGGCGCGCGGCAACCCGGGACCCGCGGCCATCGGGGTGGTCGTCCTCACCCGGCAGGGGCGCCGTGTGGCCTCCTTCGGGGAGGCCATCGGGGAGGCCACCAACAACTTCGCGGAATACACCGCCCTGGTGCACGCCCTGCGCCTCCTCTCCGCCTACGAGGTGGACCGTTTGCGTATCTACGCCGACAGCGAGCTGGTGGTGCGGCAGATCCAGGGGACCTACCGTGTTAAAGAGAGGTCGCTGCGCAGCCTCCATTCCCAGGTCATGTCCATGCTGGAGCGTTACCGCGACTGGAGCATCCAGCACGTGCCCCGGGAGGAGAACCGGGAGGCGGACCGCCTGGCCAACCGCGCTCTGGACGAGCAGGGGGGCGTCACCTCGCACGGAGCGCGCCGGGAGAGGGTCCCGGAGGAGCAGCCGTCCCTCTTCCCCCCGGAGGAAGGGGGGGAGGAGTAGTTGTTCCTCCTGGCCCACGCGGGGTTCGCCCTGGTCCCCACCGCCGCCTTTTCCGCCTGGTGGAGGGATAACCGTGGACCGGTGCGCACCAGCCTCGACCTGAGGTGGCTCCTGGCGGGCACCGTGCTCCCCGACGTGGTGGACAAGGCGGTTGGCGACGTCCTCTTCCGCTCTTATTTCCAGAACGGCCGCATCTATCTCCACACCGCCCTGTTCACCCTGCTCTTTTTGCTGGCCGGGATCTACGGGTGGACCAGGAGGAGGGACTCCCGCCTCTTGCTGCTGGCTGTGGGCATGGCCTCCCACCTGCTGCTGGACCGCATCTGGGTGGAGTCCACCACCGCCCTGTGGCCTTCCCTGGGGCCTTTTCTGCGCCATCCCACCGACCTCACCCTCCTGCAGCAGGTGATGGAGTACGTCCGCGACCCATTATTCTGGGTCACGGAGGCCTCGGGAGCGGTGGCTATGGTTGCTTCCATGCGCTGGCTCGGGGTGGACTCCCTTCAGGGCCTGAAGGCCTTCCTGCGGGAGGGGGACCTGCCCGCCCTTCGCCTTGCCGCCCCCGGAGGAGGTGGCTAAAATAGGTGCGTCATGGGAACCGCTTATCTTCTGAGGCATGGAGAGACGGAATACCACGCCCAGCAGCGCCTGCTGGGCCGTTTGGACATCGGGCTCAACGAGCGGGGAAGGGAGCAGGCCCGGCGGGTGGTGGATTTCTTCCGGGGACTCAAGCTGGACGCCATATATTCCAGCCCCTTGAAGCGGTGCCTGGAGACGGCGGGCCCCGTGGCCGAGGAACAGGGTCTTTCCATCCAGGTCATGGAGGGGCTCATGGAGGTGGACATGGGGGAGTGGGACGGGCGCACCTTCGATGAGCTCTTCCGGGAGGATGGCGAGCTGGTGGGGAAGTGGATGCGCAACCCCTCCTCGGTGGCCATCCCCGGAGGGGAGGACTTCGGGGCGGTGCGCGACCGGGTGATGTCCGCGGTCCGGGAGATAACCTCGCGCCATCCCGGGGACCAGCGCGTGCTCCTGGTGACCCACGGCGGGCCCATCAGGGGCATCCTCTGCGAGGCGCTGGGCATGGCGCTGGACGGGATGTTCCGCATCCAGATAGACCTGGCCTCCATCTCCGCCGTGAAGTATTTCGACGGCGGGATCCCCGAGACGGCCATGGTGACCCTGGTGAACGAGACCTATCACCTGCGGTGAGGCCCTCTCCGCCGACGCGGCAGGCCGAGAAGGCTCCGCTCGAGCGGGAGGCGGAATCCGGGAAGACAAGCGCGCTTTCGCCCGCACGGGGCGCCGCAACCGGCCCGTGAACACCTCCACGGGCGGTCAGGGGTCCGGGACCGTCATTGCCGGTGAGCTCGAGGAAAGCGGTTGGGATACCCGAGGTCATGAGAAGAGAGAACGACAACCTGCTTTTCGACCTGGACGGGACGCTGGTGAACACCATCCCGCTCATCCTGCGCGCCTTCCGGGAGACCTTCAGGGCCCTGGGGCTCCCGCCCCGCGACGACCGCGAGATGCTCCTCGAGGTGGGCAAGCCCCTTTACCAGCAGGCCTTGGACATCGACCCCTACAGGGCGGAGGAGATCTTCCGCGTATACCAGGAGATGTACGACCGCTATTACCAGGAACTGGTAGAAGAATATCCGGGGATACGGGAATCCCTGCGGGAGCTGAAGGAGCGGGGCTATCACCTGGCCGTGGTCACCTCCAAGCGTTTCTCCAACGCCCGCTTGGACCTGGAGAGGTTCGACCTGCTTCCCCTTTTTGACGCCCTGGTGACCGCGGAGGACACCGAGAACCACAAGCCGGACCCCGAGCCGGTCCTCAAGGCCCTGGAGAAGCTGGGAGGGGCTCCGGAGAGGACGGCGTTCATCGGGGACAGCCCCTACGACCTCAAGAGCGCCCACGCCGCGGGGGTGCGGGCGGGTGCCGCCGCCTGGGGTCCCTTCCCCCATGAGCTACTGGAGGCGGAGCGCCCCGATTACTGGATACCGGACCCCCCTTCGCTCCTGCGCATCTTTCCCTGAGGTGGAGACCGGCGATAGGAAGCACGAGGAGATGCGGAATGCGCGACGGCGAGGAACTGAGGAGGATCCTGCGGCGCATCGACGGCCGCGGATACAAGGCCTACAAGGACATCGAGGGCCAGTACGACTTCGGCAGCTACGTGCTCTGGGTGGAGCACGTGCAGGGCGACCCCTTTGCCGCTCCCAGCAACGTGATCGTCAGGGTGCCCCAGGAGAAGGCGCGTTTTCCCCGCGACACCTTCTCCGGGCGTAGCCGGGAGGTGGGGCTGCGCGATTTCCTCACCCGGAGGTTCCACGACCTGGCGGAGCAGGTGCGAGAGGGGAAGAGGGGGAGCGGCAAGAGCGGGCTCATCGCCATCGACCGGCCTCACCAGGAGATACTGGAGAGGACCTCGGTGCTGGTGGACGAGAGGTGGGTGGAGGCCAGGATCGCGGTGGGGCTCCCGGCCTACGGCCGGACCATCGCCGGCCGGGAGGCGGAGGAGATGTTCTTCCGGGAGCTACCGCACATCGTGGCCGGCTCGCTCTTCTTCGAGCGGCTTGACCGCGGGGCACTGTACCGCCACGTGGAGACCAACGAGGACGCCGATTACCTGCGGGGTAAGCTGCGGGAGATGGGGCTGGCGGCCTTCATCGCCGACGGCTCCGTACTCCCCCGGCGGAGCGGGGTGGATCCTCGCCCCCTGACCACGGGGAGGGTGATCCCCTTCCAGTCCCCCCCTTCCCTGCGGGTGGAGGTGGAGCTGCCCAACCGCGGGCGGGTGACCGGCATGGGAATACCGGCCGGCATCACCCTCATCGTGGGTGGCGGATATCACGGCAAGTCCACGGTGCTGAACGCCCTGGAGCTTGGAGTGTACAACCACGTCCCCGGGGACGGAAGGGAGCTGGTGGTGGCCGACCCGGGGGCGGTTAAGATCAGGGCGGAGGACGGCAGGCGCATCGAGAAGGTGGACATCTCCACCTTCATCAGCCGCCTGCCCTTCGGTCAGGACACCACCGCCTTCTGTACGGACAACGCCAGCGGAAGCACCTCCCAGGCGGCCAACATCATCGAGGCCCTGGAGGTGGGGGCTACCCTCCTGCTCATAGACGAGGACACCTCGGCCACCAACTTCATGATCCGCGACGAGCGCATGCAGAAGCTGGTGCCCAAGGAGTTCGAGCCCATAACCCCCTTCATCGACAAGGCCCGTCAGCTGTTCCAGGATTACGGGGTATCGGTCATCCTGGTCATCGGGGGCTCCGGCGACTACTTCGACGTCGCCCACCACGTGGTGTGCATGGTCAACTACGAGCCGCACGACGTCACGGAGCGGGCCCGGGCCATCGCCGCCGAGCACGTGGCCCGCCGGGCACCGGAGGGAGGCGAGTCCTTCGGGACCATCAAACAACGGGTCCCCCTGGCCCGGAGCGTGGACCCCCAGAGGAGAGGGAAGACGAAGATACGCGCTCACGGGGTGCGCTCCATCGAATTCGGGGGTGAGAACATAGACCTCTCCTCCGTGGAACAGCTGGTGGACGAGAGCCAGACGCGGGCCATCGGGCACGCCCTGTACTACTCCACCCGGTACATGGACGGGAGGGCCACTTTGAAGGAGGTTGTGGACAGGGTCATGGAGGACGTGCGCACCAGGGGGCTGGACGTTATAGGTCCACCCAACCGGGGGGATTACGCTGAATTCCGGGGCTTCGAGCTCGCCGCGGCCATGAACCGGCTGCGCACCTTCACCGTGAAGGCCTGAACCGCCGTCTCCCCTACTCCCCCCCTCCTCCTCCCTCCGGCCGCTCCCCGCGGCGCTCCGTGCCTCCGCCGGGACCGCGCGGACGACGGGCGGGCCTGGGGGAGAGGTAGGCTCCCGAAAAAGAGAACCACATCGATATATTCATGGGAACCGTTCCGTGTGAAGATCAGGTGGGCCTGCGGGGAGGCGAGCTCATGAAACTCAGGGAAGCGGGCTGGTGATCCACTCCTCCGAGGATCAGGTGGGCCTGCGGGGAGGCGAGCTCATGAAACCGGTCCGCGTTGACACCCGGTGCGGGGCGTGTTAACTTAGACTTCGTCCGCGCGCCGTCGCCGTCTCGGCATGAGAAACCTTTCCAGGCCGGAGGTCTTCCAGCAGTTTCACCCTTTTTAGCGGCACTTTTGGGTGAGGGCCTTCCTTGTAGTTGTCCGTTTACCCCTCCCAGGACGCGCGCCATCTGGGGAAGGCCTTCACCCCGTGAACCTCCACGGTTTCCGGGCCACCGCCTTCACGCCTCACGGGTAAGGGGTTAATCGGCCTGCGCGGGGGAAACAATAGGTGAAGGCGTGGGGATGCGTAGGCTCAGGGACCGATGACCGTTAGTAGACGGCCGGGGAAGGGGAGGCCCTCGGGCCGAGTGGGGAGGAAAGGAGGATGACATGCCCTATTTCCAGGACGTCCGGGTCTTCTACGACCTCCTGACGGGGGTCTTCGAAGCCCTGATGAAGGACCCCCAGATACGTCAGAAGGCCCTGGATTCCAAGCTCCTGGTGAGGTTCGTCTACCGCAACCCGGAAGGGGAGTTCTGGGTGGACTGCCGCGGGGACGAGGTGAAGGTCTATCCCGGGGGGCCGGACGAGGAGATGACCCCGGACGCGGTGATGACCATGGAACTGGACACCGCCCACCGCTTCTGGTGCGGGCAGCTCAACCTGCTGGGAGCCCTTTCCAGCGGGGAGATCGAGGCGGAGGGCTCCATGCCCCGCCTCCTGAAGATGCTCCCGGTCATCAAGCCGGCTTACGACGTGTACAAGGGCCTGCTCCGGGAAAAGGGCCTGGAGAACCTCATCGTGGAGGAGGAAGAGGAGGACTGAGGAAGGGGCCGCCCGCCCCTCGACCCGGTGTGAGGAGCGGCTTCCCCGTCGCGGGAGAGGGGAGTCGATGAGGGGCCACGCAGGCTGCGCCCCGGATGGCCTCGGGGTGGGTGGGCAAAGCACCTCGGAAGGCGATGGACGTCCGCCGCATGGGAGGGTGATGGGGGTTGCCCACCGATCTCTGGGCGGAGTGGTTGGGCGGAGTGGAGCGCGAGGCCTCCCGGGACCGGTGGGCCGCTCTCCTGCGGGACCAGGTGCGGGACCGCGTCCTCTCCCGGGCGGGGCTGAGGCGCGGTGCGGTGGTGGTCGACCTGGGGTGCGGCTTTGGGTTGCTCTCCCTGGAGGCGGCACGGCTGGTGGGACCGGAGGGCAGGGTCTACGCCGTGGACGCTGACCGGGAGGCCCTGAGGGTGCTGGGGGAGAGGGCCGAGGCGAAGGGATACGCCCACCTGAGCGCCCTGTGCGCGGAGGTCCCACCTGTCCCCTTGCCGGATGACGCGGCGGACGCGGTGGTGGCGAGGTCGTTCCTCTCCTACCAGGAGGACCGCCCTGCTGTCCTGCGGGAGTGCCTCCGGCTCTTGCGCCCCGGCGGGAGGCTCTCCGTATGCGAGCCCGTGCTCGCGGAGGAGGAGCTGCTGGTGAACTGGGACCTGGAGTCCCCCCTGTGGGAAAAGGCGCTGTCCATCCTCAGGGAATCCCACCCCGCATACTCCTTCCGCCGCGAGGACCTGGTCCGGGAGGTCCGGGAGGCGGGGTTCGACGGCGCGGAGTTCTTCGTGTGGTACGCGGACGTGACCCGCCCCTTCACGGACACGGGCGAGGTTTGGAAGGAACTGGAAGGAACCCTGCCGGGACGGCTGTCCGTCCTCGACGCGCTTCTCCGAGGGGGGATGAGCGAGGAGGAGATAGGGCGCCTGGCGGAGAGGTGGGCGGAGGAATCGAGGCGGTTTTCCTATAGAGACATCCTGCCCTGCTGCTTCGTATGGGGGTCGAAGCCGGGCGGGGCCGGGGATGGGGTCGAGTAGGGCGCGGAGGAGGCGGTCAGGGGTCGGCCCTGGAGTACTGTCGGACAGGAAGGATCGGCGAGGAGGATTAGATGAGGGGTTTCAGCGGCAGGCTGCTCTTGGTGGACCTGGGAAACGGCCGGGTGGAGGAAAAGGAGCTCGGGGAGGAGGTCTTCAGGAAGTTCGTGGGAGGCACGGGACTGGGGGCCTATCTCATGCTGAAGGAATTCGACCCCCTGGCGGACCCCCTGTCACCCGGGGCTCCGCTCATGTTCCTCGACGGCCCTCTCACGGGCACCAACTTCCCGGGGAGCGGGCGTTCCTCGGTGGTGGCCCTTTCCCCTCTGACCGGACTCTGGGGGGAGTGCAACGTGGGCGGGGCCTTCGGGGCGGCCGTGAAGCTGGCCGGCCTGGACGGGGTGGTCTTCACCGGGAGGGCGGAGAGACCCGTATACCTCTGGATAGACGGCGGTAAGGCGGAGCTGCGCGACGCCTCCCACCTCTGGGGCCTGGACACCTACGCCACCCATGCGCGGCTGGAGGAGGAACTGAAGGGCGAGGGGGGGCTGGTGCGCACCATGCAGATAGGGCCGGCCGGGGAGAAGGGGGTGCGCTTCGCCAACATCGTCAACGAGATGGGGAGCGTGGCCGGCCGCTGCGGCCTGGGGGCGGTGATGGGGAGCAAGAACCTCAAGGCGGTGGCCGTCCGCGGTGGAGGGAAGATGGGATACGCCGATCCGGAGCGGGCCCGCGAGGTGCGCAAGGCGGTCGCCGAGAAACTGAGCAACCACCTCCTGGCCCAGACTCTTCACGAGATGGGGACTAACGGGGCGCTGGACACGGGGATGCTCTCCGGAGACGTCCCCGTGCGCAACTGGAGCGTGGGTGAGTGGATGGAGGCCCTGGACACCCTGAACTCCTTCTACTACAACGACCACATCCTGGTCAGGACCGCGGGCTGCTATGCCTGCACCGTCCGCTGCAAACGGGTGGTGAAGGTGGAGGAAGGCCCATACGCCGTGGAGGAGCACGCGGGCCCGGAATACGAGACGGTGTGCATGATGGGCACCAACCTCCTCAACCCCAGCCTGGAGGCGGTGGCCAAGGCCAACGACCTCTGCAACCGGCTGGGGATGGACACCATCGCCATGGGTTCGGTCATCGCCCTGCTCATGGAAGCCCAGGAGAAGGGCATCATCTCCCCCGCGGACACCGGCCTGGATCTCTCCTGGGGGAATATGGAAGCGGCCCTGGAGGCCATCCGCCTGACCGCCGCCCGGGAGGGCTTCGGGGAGCGCATGGCGCGGGGTTCCCGGGCCCTGGCGGAGGAGCTGGGGGCTCCCGAGCTGGCGGTCACCGTGCGGGGGCTGGACTTCCCGGCCCACGACCCGCGAGGGTTCCACGGATACGGGCTGGGGTACGCCGTGGGGGCGCGGGGAGCCTGCCACCTGAACACCACCAACCTCCTCATCGAGGGGGGGATGGCCTCCTGGCCGGAGATCGGGTTGAAAGGCCCCTTCAAGGGCATGACCAGCAAGGGGAAGGCGGAACTCACCTGGAAATGTCTGGCAGTGGGCCAGCTGTTCAACTCCCTCTGCATGTGCGAGTTCATCGGCGCTTTCCTCTCCCTGAACGACCAGGTGGAGATGATGCGCGCCGCCACCGGGTTCGATTGGACCCTGGACGAGCTCATGGAATGCGGCTGGCGCATCTGGTATCTCAAGCGGCACATCCTCAACCTGCGCGGCTCGGGGCGCCACGACGACGTCCTGCCCCCCAAGGCCCTCACTCCCACCGAAGAGGGCGCTAACGCCGGCTCCGTCCCGGACATGGAGCTCATGCTCGGGGAGTTCTACCGTCTGTCCGGCCTGGACGAGGAGGGCAGGGTGCCCCTGGAAAAGGTGGACCTGGACGTCTGAGCGTCTTCGGACGCGGGCCGGCGTTGTGCGTCCACCGGCCCGCGTCCGCCGTGCTCATCGCTCTATGTCCAGGATGACGCGCAGAGGTCCGGTCACCCGGTGCAGGTAATACCTGATGGGCGCAGTGGCCGTCACCTTGAAGGTGGTCTCCCCGCTACCGCCGCCCACCGTCCTCCCTATCCTGGTGATGAGGGGGTGAGCGACGCTCACCGAATCCGACTCGTTCCTGAAACGGCTGTCGGTGACCCCGGCTCCGAGGAAGAAGATGTTGAGCTCGCTCCCCTCGCTGTTGGCCGGGTAGGCCTGGGTGGCGGGAAGGCTGGTGGCCTCGGTCCCGTCGCTTTTCCTCAATTCAAAGACGATGCGGAAGTAGGTCCCGTGGTCGGCCCACCGGACGTCGCTGATGACCATATCGGCGGCCCATCCCGAGCCCAGGGACTGGGTACCCGAGGCGAAGGGCATGGCCTCCTCTGCTTCCTCGGTTTCCTCCGCCTCCGTGCCCTCCGGCCTCTCCCGCTCCGCCTCCGCGGCACGCTCTTCCGCGGCGGCGGGCGGCGCTTCTTCCTCGGAGACCGCCCGCTCCGCCTCTTCCTCCGCCGCCTCCTTCTTGGCGCAACCGGGGGCGACCAGAGCGATGAACAGGATGAGCAAAAGGAGGGCGGGCATCAGGGTTCTGGACTTCTTCCTCAACTCGATCACCTCCTCCTGGGGGCGCGGACGGCGCCGTGCGCCGCCCGCAGGATCACCGATCCCCGACCGTGACGAGAGGGTCCGCTCCCGGATGTGCCGCGTCCCGGCGGGGTGGAGAAAAACCGGCCGCCGGAGCGCGAGCTCCCGGCGCCGCAGGCGGGACGAGCCCCCGCCGCGCGGCCCCCGACCCCGGAACGGGTGAGATGAGGTCACGGCGACGGGCATGAGGAAACCCGCCGGACGGTCCCGATCGGAATACGAAACCTGGCGCGGATGGTGGCGTGAAGAGGGAGTGCCCTTTTCTCGGACCCGGTCGCAATCTCCACTCTATACGGCCCCGCTGCGGGTGTCAAACAGCGTGGTTTCCCAGGCCCGGCCCGTGCCGTGCCCGGATGTGCTATCAGGGGAGCGCCCCCTGTTTACCGCTCTGCCCCGGGGCGAAGGGCCGGTTGGTCCGCACGGGAGGGATGGTCTGCGGCACGCGGAGGTCAGCCCCGCTCCCTCTCGGGCCGCTCCCCCGTGGGTCAGCCGATGAGGTTGGCCACGTAGAGGGCACTTCCCGCCGCCTGCTCCGTCCCCACCCCTCGGGCCCCGGCGTCCGCTCCCACCAGCCAGAGGTCCCTTACCGGCGTCCAGGGAGTGGGTTTGTGCACCCCGGTCTGTCCCACGCACTGGGCCAGGCCGATGCACTCCCCGGTGGGCTTGCCGGTGATGGAGGCGGTGTGGGCGATGTGGGTGCGCATCTTCCACTCCACGTGCCCCTCTATCATGGGAAATATTTCCATCAAGCGCTCCTCGGCCCGGTCCAGGATTCGCTCGCACCACTCCACGTTCTCCCGGTTGACCTCGATGGGCCCGGGCACCCCCATGATCACCAGCTGCTTGCCCGGCGGGGCGGCGTAGGGGTCCCACTCCGAGGGAAGGGGAGTGAAGAGGAAGGGGTCCTCGGGCACCCCGCCCTTCTCCAGGTAGTCGAACATGTGGTCGGGGTCGAGGTCGGGTATGTTGAAGAAGCTGGGGGCGGGGATGTCGATGACCCTGCGGTCCAGTCCGTACTTGACGGTGATGAAGGAATAGGAGTCCTTGAGGCCCCTGACGTAGGACACGTATTCCCCGGGAAAGTTCTCCTCTCCGGCCATCTCCAGGGTTTTCTTGATGCCGGCGTTGGATATGACCAGGTCGGCGGGGATCTCCTCCCCTTCCGCGGTGATCACCCCCCGCGCCTTGCCCTCCCTCACCACGATGCTCTTCACCTCGCAGTTCAGGCGCAGCTCCCCGCCATGTCGCAGGAAGGCGCGGAGGAAGGACCCGGGGATCTCGCGCGAGCCGCCGCGGGGCACGCCCAGGGTCTTCTTGCGGAAGATGTTGGTGACGCACCAGAGGAACTCGCCCGCGCTGACCTGGTGGTAGGGGACCACGGTCAGGAGCATGGCCAGGGCGGCCATGCCCTGCAGCACGGTGCGGTCCTCGGTCACCCGGTGCAGGAACTCCTGCAGGGTGATCTCGTCCAGCTCCACCAGGTAGGAGGGGTTCAGGCGGGCTATCTTCGCCGCCGCCACCAGGGATTCGAGAAAGGTGTTCTTCTTCGAGGCGCGGTAGACCTCGTTCTGCAGCTCGGTCACCGCCGTGCCCTTTTTCCCGGGCACCAGCCTGTCCTTCAGCATCTTGAGCTGGGAGGCGGCGTTGTCCAGGGCCATGCGGGGGTCGAACGGGCTCTGGTAGAGGTTAATCCGGTATTTCCCGCCGATGAGGAGGTGCTCGCTGGGCTGGGCGGTGAGCCATTCCAGGTCCCCTCCCACGCGGCGGTTGATGTCCCCGTGCTGACCGGATACCCCCATGGAGAACATGTGCACCCCGGAGTCCACGAGGAACCCGTCCTTCTCGAAGGACCAGCACTTGCCGCCGTAGAAACCATTTTTTTCCAACAACGTCACCTGATGTCCCCTGGCCTGGAGGAGGGCGGCCACTCCCGCCCCGCCCACTCCCGAGCCGATCACCACTATCTTTTTAGGGCCGAAAGACATGCCATCACCTCCCTGTGCTCCCGCTGACCCTCTTCGCCCCCTTTTGCGCGGGCGCGCCCGGGGGAAAGGCCCGGGAGAGGCTCCCGGTCCGGGGGAAGAGGTTCCGGTAACCCGGCATGTATTCCACGAGTATCCTCTGAGCGAGCCTGTTCCTCTCGAACCGGCTGAAGACGGTCCGGAACCCGAGGACGTTGAGGGGCGCGGGAGCCAGCTCCTTGAGGCGCGCCGCGCCGTAAGCCATGTAGTAGGGACTGACGCACCGCCGGAATTCCCTCCAGGCCCTCTCCCGGTCCTCGATGGCCAGCGCGGCTATCCTCCCGGAAACCAGGGCCCCGTGCAGCCCGAAAAAGGCGAAGGGGTCCATGGCCCCGGAGAGGGTGCCGGCCAGCACGGCCCTTCCGGCGAACAGGCGGGGGGTGCGCAGGGTGGCGGCGGGCACCGGGAAGGTGAAGCTGCTCCACCGAGGCACCTCGAAACCCTCGAAGCGGGCCACCTGGGCGGCGAAGCGGTCGCGGTCCTCCAGGGATATGGGGCGCCGCCGGTTGAAGAGGTGCACGTAGAGGATGCCCCGAAAGGCGGCCACGTAACCGTAGTCGCTGGTGTAGGTGTCGTGGTACATGTGCACGAAGTTCAGCTGCGGGTCGCAGGTGCCCCGGTAGGTGAAATGGTGGGAGGTGAGGTAGGGGACGCCGAAGGCGTCGAATCCTTCGAAGTGGAGTCCCGTGGCCACGATGCAGTCCGGGTAGTATTCCCAGAGGTCCTCCGGGGAGAGCACCGGCGTGGAGAAACGGAACTCCACGCCGGCCTCGAGGGCCAGCCGATAGAGGTGGCTGTCCAGGCTGGTCTCGCGGGGGCCCCTTTCGAAGAAATGAGCGTGGATGAGCCCTGGGTCGATCTCCATCACCTTGCCCCCGGCTATCTCCTTCATCTCCCGTATGGGCTCCACCCCCGGCGAGATGTCCAGCTCGAGGTACCGGCACATCTCCTTGAGCCGGAGCGGGCTGCCCTGGCAGGAGGGGTGGTAGAGGGGGGACCCCCCCACCCTCTCCTCCCTTTCCAGGACGGTGACCCGGTGACCCCTGCGTGCCAGGGTCAGGGCGGCCACCAGACCGGCCAGCCCGGCTCCCACTATCCTCACCTCGGCCATCGCACCTCCCTCCTCCGAAGCCGTCTCAGGCAAGGCCCGCCTTTCCCGATGGTCCTTGTTTTCCCCCGTCGATTTCCAGCCCCGCACAGGCTTATACAAACGAGCCGGATGCGCTTCCCGGCCTTCCCCATCCGGCGCCGACCCCTCATCTCGCACCACGGTCCTGCGCTGTGACCGAAGCGGCGCAAGGAGAAAGCGGCCCCGGTCCCCCGTATAAACCCCCGCTCCCGCACCGCCTCAGCCGGGGCCGAGGGGACCTCTATTCCGTGCAACCGCGGTCGCGGTCTCCGGCGGCCGGCGGGGGGTGATGCTACCCGTGTCCCCTGCAGCTCGGCTCAATAACCGATAGCATATCGAAATAATGCCAGACAGCGGGAAACATGATTTCACTTGCTATAAAGCAACATTCGGACATTCGCCGGCTTGACATCCGTCACGTGAACCGCCTATAATCCGAGTATAAAATGACTGACTGGTCGTTCACGAAATTATATAATACATAATCGGGCTGTATGCAATAGCCGGGGGGCGAACTCGGCGCGGGCGGCGAAAGGAATCCCCTTAGAGAAAGTACTCCCGGTGAGGTGTGCGGGTGATGGGAACCGCCCGCCTTGCGGCGGAGAGGGCGTATGAGCGGGTGAGGTCGGGTAGCGGTGTGCTGATGTGATGTGAGGGGGGAGGGCCATGGCAGTCGGCACCGTTTGGGGGGAGATAGCGGAGGTCGTGGGCGAGGAGAACGTCATACGGGGGGCGTCCGCTACCGGGAGGTATTACCGGGAAGCCGCGGGATCCAGCCGGCTCACCCTGGTGAGGCCCGGCGACGAATACGAACTCAGCGAGGTGATGGTCCTCGCGGAACGGGAGAAGATTCCCGTCTACTCCGTGCGCCGGGAGGTCATGGAGGGGGCACCACCCGAGGGGGAGGGGATCCTGGTGGACCTCTCGCGCATGGACACCATAAAAGAGATCGACCGGCGCAACCTGATGGGCCACATCTACGCGGGCGTCACCTACGAGCGCCTGCAGGAGGAGTGCCTGAAGCGGGACTGCAAGCTGCTCCTTCCCGCCGCCGCCGAGACGCGGTCCGTGCTGCGTTCCTACCTGGACCGGGACATCCTCAACGGCAACGCGGTGTACCGGTTCCCCAACCTCTCCATCTTCCACGCCGTGCTCTCCGACGGGCGCATCTGGGTCTCCGGCTCCCAGCAGCTCACCTCCGAGGGCATCGCCGACTTCCGCGAGGACCAGGGGCCGCAGTTCTCCCTCTTCTTCGGCGGGAGCGAGGACATCTTCGGCATACCCTTCTACGGGATCGTCTACCTCTATCCTCTCCGGGAGGAGCGCCGCGTTTTCCTCTTCGGTTTCGATTCCCTGGAGCCGGCCATGGAGCTGGCCTACAAGGTCAACCGGGAGGAGCACTGCTTCGAGTGCGTAACAGCAAATGCCCGTTATCTCTCAGTGCTCCTCTCCGGGGACGCGGACCGGGCGGAGGAACTGCGCTCCAGGCTCCCCGCCTGGGTCACCGCCGTGAGCATGGAGCATCACCGGGAGCTGGTGGATTTGTGGGAGAAGTACGTGAGGGCGGACGCCGAGTCGCTGGGGGCCCGCGAGCTGGACGGGGAGCTGGCGGCGGCCATGGACGCCCAGTTCCAGAGGCCGTGGTACCTCTTCGACCGGGATTACCTCAAGGGAGGCACGGCGGCCATCCGTCACTACGACTTCAAGAGCCGCGCCCCGAAGCTCCTGTCCGGGCTCCGGGAACTGGCCTCCGCCAAGGGATACCCGGCCGAGGAGGTAGGGCAGGCGCTCATCCCCGTCTATTTCGGCGGCTCTTTCTACTGCGAGACGGACCTCTATTTCCGCCCGTCCGACGAGGGAGAAAAGGCGCGGGTGGAGCAGACGGTCCGGGAGGGCTACGGGTACCTGCTCGACGAGCTGAGCTTCATCGACCGGCCTCGGGGGGAGGTGGCGGAGATGGTCTATCAGCGGGTGAACCCCGGGTTCATCAAGGTGGTGAAGACCTTCAAGGGCATCGTGGACCCGGCGGGGATCATGAACCCCGGGCAGCTCCTCAAGGAGGTGTGAGGGATGAAAAAGCGCATCACCGCTCCCCGGGAAGTCCTGCACGAGCTGCAGCAGGATTATTTCATCTGCACCAAGTGCAAGATCTGCCAGGCGGTGCACGTGCAGTTCTGCAGCGAGTCGCGCTTCTGGCGCAACTGCCCCTCCGGGACCCGTTTCCGCTGGGACGCCTATTACGCCTCGGGGAAGATGGAGATAGCCCGCGGCCTGCACATCCACGAGCTGGAGCCCACCGAATCCATGCGCCACATACTCTACACCTGCATGCTCTGCTCCTCCTGCCAGGAGCAGTGCTACGAGGTCAAGCAGCTGCACCCCACACGGGTCTTCGAGCTCATGCGGGAGAAGGCGGTGCGCGAGGGTTGGGGCCCCATGCCCGAGCACGAGGCGCTCCGCGAGAGCCTGGAGAAGAACGACAACCCCTTCGGGGTGGAGGCCGGTAAACGGGGAGAGTGGGCAAAGGGCCTGGGCCTGAAGCAGCTCCCCGAGGAGAAGGCCGAGGTCCTCTTTTTCGCCGGCGACGCCTATTCCACCGACCCCGCCCTCTTCCCCGCCGTGCGGGCTGCGGCGCGCGTCCTGCAGCTGGGAGGCGTGGACCTGGGGATCCTCGGATCCGGGGAGAAGAGCGATGGGGCGCTCATGCTCCTCCTGGGGGACCGCGATTTCTTCGAGACTTTCGCCTTCGACAACGTGGAGACCTTCAACTCCCTGGGGGTGAAGATGGTGGTCACTCCTGACGCCCACGCCGCCTGGGTGTTCAAGGAGGAGTATTCCAGGGAGCTGGACCCGGGGAGCAAGGTGCGCCACATAAGCGAGGTGCTGGACCGCATGATCCGCAAGGGGGCTCTCAAACCGGAGAAAGAAGTGCCCCTGAAAGCCGTCTACCACGATCCATGCAAGCTGGGGAGGCGCTTCGACATATACGAGCCTCCGCGCCGCGTGCTCCAGGCCATCCCCGGCCTGGAGCTCCTTGAGTTCCCCAGGGCTACCTTCAACTCCCTGTGCTGCGGAGGCGGCGGAGGGGTGCCCTACGCCTTCCCGGAATACGCGCTGTGGACGGCCAGGGAGAGGCTCTACGAGGCGGAGTGGACGGGGGCGGAGGCGGTGGTCACCAGCTGCCCCTACTGCCTGCAGATGTTCCGCAGGGCGGTGGAGGCCACCGGCAGCTCCCTGAAGGTCTTCGACCTGGCCGAACCTCTGCTCGCGTCGCTGGGGGAGGAGGTGTAGGGACATGTGGATAAGGGACGTGGCCAAGGACATCAAGGAGCGGCGGATATCCGGGATAATCTTCCAGCACGAGGCCGAACCGCTGCACAACCGCCCCGAGGATCTGGCCCGGGCCAAGGAGATGCTCTGCGAGGCGCTGGGTGAGGAGTGGGTGACCGACGACCCGGTCATCCTCATCGGGTACTCCCGCGACCAGTCACCGCTGCCGTCCCAGTATCCCCACCTGGTGGTCATGCCGGAGACCACGGAGGAGGTGGCGGAGGTCTACCGCATCGCCAACCAGTGCCGGGTGGACGTCATCCCCATGGGGACCGGGCTGACCACCATGGCCCTGCACATCCCCCTCTACGGTGGCATCATCATGGACCTCCGGCGCATGGACAAGATCCTGGAGGTGGACGGGGAGAACATGTACATGGTCATCCAGCCGGGGGTCAACTATCTGGCCGCCCAGGTGGAGGCCCAGAAGGTGAAGTGCCGGGTGCTCAACCCCTCCACGGCAGCCACCGCCGGGGTCATATCCAACCACGCCTTCTGCAACATCAACACCCTGGCCTCCAAGTACGGCTTCGGTATCGACAACATCATCGACATGACCATGGTCCTGCCCGACGGGACCATCCTCAAGACGGGGCCCGCCGCCTACGGGGCGGTGAAGGCCCACGTGCCGGGACCGGGCCCGGACATGGCCTCCCTCTTCCGCTACGCCTTCGGGACCCTGGGGACGGTCACCGAGATGACCCTTCGCCTCTACCCGGAACCGGAGCATATCTACCAGATCTTCCCAGCCTACGAGAAGGACGACCTGAAGTGCGTCATCGACGTCCTGTACAAGGTGGCCAACGAGAACCTGACCCTGGAGCTGGCCCACATGCAGAACTCCTTCTTCGGCATCTTCGTGGGGGCCACCAACGCCCAGGCCAGCGCCATCGCCGGGACCTTCCCCCGCAACAACCTGTTCACCATATTCGCCGGTTCCACCCCCGAGGAGGCGCGCCTCAAGGCGGAGATCATCCAGCGGGAGATACTGAAGATAGACCCGGAGTGGGAATTCCTGCCTCCGGAGGCGGTGGAGGACCTCACCGGAGACCTGCGCAGCGTGAACCTCGACCGCTGGCAGAAGTACTTCAACGTCACCGTGCGGGTCATGCGGGTGAGGGGTTCGTTCCTCATCGGGGCCCTCATCGGCCACCTGGACAATTTCCTGGAGGCGGAGCGCAGCATGCGCGTGGTCACCAGCGACCAGGCGGGGCATACCGAGGACAACCTCCCCCCGGACGACGCCTCCACTTATCTCCAGCCCTATCACATGGGACGCTCGGCTTACATGGAGTACGACGTCTATTCCAACCAGGGGGACAAGGACGACAACATGCGCATGTTCATGACCTACATGCGGGCCATGTTCACGGGGATAATGGGCCACGGCCTGGTCCTGGCCTGCGGGGCCATCCCTCTGATGAAGGGGATGCCCGTGCCCCTGCCCGAGGGCATGCCCAGACTGGATGACCTCATGCCCCTGCTCATGCCCAACAGCGCGACCTTCACCGACACCTTCACCGCCTTCAAGATGGCCGTGGACCCCAACAACATCTCCGCCCGGAGGTGGGATTACCAGACCGGGTTGTGCAAGAAGATGTCCCTGTAGTTCGGGTTGGCCGGCGCTGGTCGGCAAGCCGGATCGGTCGGCAAGGAGGGAGGTGATAGGAGAGAGGAAGACCGGCAGGGAAAGGAGGGCGGCGCGGGCGGCGCGCGGACCGATCGCCCCGTCGCTTCTTTCCGGCGAAGCGGAAAACGGCGATTCTGGGTTCGGA